>Ga0078972_1000224_pt1 | contig 234741 bp, 174 predicted proteins | sample YelNatPaOPGAMG01_FD_67568 | JGI IMG/M metagenome (GOLD analysis project Ga0078972, IMG submission 67568) | Hot spring thermophilic microbial communities from Obsidian Pool, Yellowstone National Park, USA - OP-RAMG-01 (SPADES assembly) (version 2) | ecosystem: Environmental > Aquatic > Thermal... | reverse complement strand
TCGTCGTCCTCACAACCCCGCTTGAGGTCATAGCAGTTATCTGACAAGGATATGTTCCGGGCGGGGTCGTGACCGAGGTGTTTATCGTGAGCGTGGACGAGCACGACAAAATACAGCTCGTCGGACTGAATGTAGCCATACATCCGCTCGGCAAGCCAGAAACCGAAAATGTCACATTCTCCGGGAAGCCCGTAATGAGATTCGCAGAAACTACGGTTGAGGTTTGACTTCCCTGGTCAATCGTGGACGAAACCGGGTCAACGACGACGGTATAATCAAATGGGATATTGACCGTGAGCGTGAATGTTGCAGTGCGGGCAACGGATTCGCTTGTGCCAATAACTTTTATAGTGTATGTTCCGGGTGGGGTAGAATTCGTTGTGGTAATTGTCATCGTGGACGGGCAACTCGGCGTGCAGTGTGATGGCGAAAATGTCGCCGTTGCGCCCGCTGGTAACCCCATAGCCGAAAGCATAACATCACCACTTGTCCCTGGAGACAAAAGTATAATGCTCACCTCGTTTGTGACGCTACTTCCCCGATAAACCTGAAGCGAGGATTGATTGAGACTTATTTCAAAATCATATAGAGGCGCGGATGGTCCTTCCCGCTCTATCCTTATGATTATGGAATCGCCAGCATCGGCAAGACTTACTCCACTTCCCGCCCTGAATAGCAATCTACCGCTCCGGGGCGTCCTTAACTCATCTGTGTAAACCGATTGCAAAGCATACTCAACATTCCTCGCACGGATGCTATACGGGGAGGCTGTGAGTTTCTCGCGCGGGGAAAACACCTCACCACCTGCCTCTACCTCAAGCCAGTACTGATTGGAAAAATCCACACTGTCCGGGAAACCAGCAAGTTCAACGGAGAATAATCCCTGACGAACAATCACATCCGGAATAGTCTGTTCCCATAATGGGGCACCACCCGTTTCGCTCGTGTAGAGCCGAAATGTTAGCGGAATCGTATCGTTCACCCCGACACCTGATGCATCAACGAGCTTCCCCTGGTAGTTGAAACTTCTCGGCACCGCAAAAATAAAGGCAGAAGCAATAATCAAAACCTTTAACATACTTTTTGCACACATATTGACCTCCTTACTTTCTTTTCGTATTCATAATACGATAAAATAAAGTCTAACGCAAGTTCTTTTTTGAGCAATTAGGCGATTAACTGCCCTTCTACTTATCCCTTTTATTGTGAGCCTCAAATCCGTGAGCCACAAGCCACAAATCACGACTTCCTCGCTCTCCCTGAACGGATATGCCACTAAATAAATGTACTTTCCCGTAATTTGAAAAATTTCTTATTGCGAAAATGAAAAAAATTAATATAATATGATACGAACAAGGAGGTATATGTGAGTGGGCATTCGAAATGGGCGTCAATAAAGCACGAAAAAAGCAAGAACGATGCGAAAAGAGGGCAGCTTTTCACAAAACTTATAAGAGAGATAACAGTAGCAGCAAGAGCAGGTGGCGGGGATCCGGAGAAGAATCCGCGACTTAGAACCGCTATTGCCGCTGCACGAGATGCCAATATGCCCCGGGAGAATATAGAAAAGGCAATCAAAAGGGGAACAGGCGAGCTGCCAGGCGTGAACTACGAGGAAGTTCGCTATGAGGGATACGGTCCTGCTGGGGTAGCAATCATTGTAGATACCCTCACTGATAATAAAAATAGAACCGTTGCCGACATCCGCCATATCTTCTCAAAATATAACGGAAACCTCGGAGAAACAGGATGCGTCGGCTGGATGTTTGACTGGAAAGGGGTTATCACTATCTCGCGAGCGGAGTACCCAGACGAGGATTCCATTCTTGAACTCGCTCTTAACGCTGGTGCAGAGGATGTCAAAACCGACGCCGATATGTACCAGATTATCACCGCACAGGAAACATTAGAACAGGTGAGATCCAAAATTGAACAAGCCGGCATCAAGTACATTACTGCTCAAGTTCAGGCGATCCCACAAACTACTGTCAAAGTCGAGGGCAAAAAGGCTGAAACCCTTTTGAAGCTTCTTGAGGCACTTGATGAAATGGATGATGTGAAGAATGTTTATTCCAACTTTGAGATGGATGATAGTGTACTTGAGGCACTGAAGAATCAGTAATCTCCTTTTTAACCGAAATGGATTTGCGACAATTATGCCATTTAAACTCATTGCATTGGATCTTGATGGGACATCACTTCGTTCTGATCTGCGGGTTTCCGAACGTCTAACGAACATACTTCAAAAAATAAAAACGCAAAACGGGATACGAATAACTATCGCAACAGGGCGTATGTTTGCTACCTCGGTCCCATATGTAGAACCCCTTTGTGCCAATTCTCCAATTATATCCCTCAATGGTGCAGAGATAGTTGACCACAAAAATGGGGATATTATATCATCGTTCACAATCCCGGCTGATCTCTCAAAATACGGGCGAGAGCTTTTCTGGCGCTATAAGGGTGCTGCTCTTGCTGTTTGCTCGGGCAGGGTATTTTTGAACAAATTAACCCCGGAGGCTTCTGGCTCAATAAAGGATTGGTTCGCGCACCCGGTAATTGAACCCCCGCCAGAAGAAGGAGAATATTCAAGCTTTTTCGCTATAGGGATGGAGGAAGAGTTACTTACCATAGTAGAGGATTTGCACAGGAATTTTTACGAACTCATTGATGTAGATATCTTTCCTTCGCTTCGCTACAAGCCACTTAGCTACCTTGAGGTGAGGGCAAAGGGCGTTTCAAAAGGTAGCGGGCTAAAGTATTTGAGAGAACTGCTCGGGATAGATAAAAGCGAGGTTCTTGCTATAGGGGATTGGACAAACGACATCGCGCTATTCAGGGAGGCAGGATTTTGTGCCACCGTTGCCAATGCTGCACCCCAATTAAAGGAACTCGCTCATAAGGTCTCATCCTTAACGAACGATGAGGATGGGGTTGCCGAAATCCTTGAGGAACTTTTCTTTTAATGAGAATCCTTGGCATTGACCCCGGAACAAAATTTGTTGGTTATGCTGTGCTTGAACTTGAAGATGGAACAGCTCACCTTATTGATGGCGGAACACACCGCATTGGGGCTAAAGACAAAATCTCAAGAATAGCAGAGGTTTATAATTTGATAAAAAACATTATAGGGCAATTTGCTCCAGATGTGCTTGTAGTGGAGGAGTTGTTCTATGCGAAAAATATTAAAACCCTCGTGAGGCTGGCGGAAATCAGGTCTGTTGTGATGCTTTCGGCTAAACTTCAGGATGTCCCGGTTCGGGAGTTTTCGCCAAAAGAGATTAAACTTGCTATCACTGGAAGTGGTAATGCCTCAAAGGAGAGGGTCGCATTTATGGTATCATCTATACTCGGGCTTGACAGAATCACCGAGTACGATTTTTCCGATGCTGTTGCTACTGCCCTTTGCTATGTTTTGAGGAGAGAATAATGCTTAACTATATCCGCGGACGGCTTGTTGAGAAATGCCCAAATTATGTGATTCTCGATTGCGCCGGACTTGGAATTCTCGTCCACATCTCAAGCTTCACTTTTAATTCGCTTCCCGAACCAATGGAGGAGGTTCAGCTTCTTACGGAGTTATGGATAAAAGAGAATGGGGTTGAGATCTACGGATTCAGGAATGAGCACGAGCGCGAAGCGTTCAGGGTAATGACAACTGTGCCGGGCATTGGACCCAAACTCGCAATGACCGTTCTTTCTACTTTGTCGCCCGCTCAACTTGTTTCGGCAGTTGGCTTGGGGGATATAAGAACATTTGAGAGGGTCGCTGGGCTTGGACGGAAGCGAGCCGAAAGGCTCGTACTTGAACTCAAGGGCAAATTGGATACAATCCCAGCCTGTGAGGAGGCAATGAACCTATCGCTTATGGAAGACGCAATATTTGCTATGGTATCGCTTGGCTACAAACGAAACGAGGCAAAACGGGTTATAGAGCAAGTTCTCCTGGAAAAGCCAAACCTGAACCTTGAGCAAATTTTGAAAGAGGCTTTTCTTTTGATCTCAAACGCTAAAATTAGGCGGTGAGCAAATATTTTAGAAAAGTGATATATGAAAGATGATATCCTTCGCCCCATAAAGACCCCCGATGAGGCTATATTTGAGGAAAGCCTTCGCCCGAGAAAACTTGAAGAGTTTATTGGTCAGGAGAAACTTAAGGAGAAATTGTACATATTCATAGAGGCAGCGCGGAGGAGGGGAGAGGCTCTTGACCATGTATTGTTTTATGGTCCGCCGGGACTTGGAAAGACCACACTCGCTTACATTATCTCTGCAGAACTTGACTGCGACATAGTCACGACCACCGGTCCAACACTTGAACGTGCCGGGGATCTGGCGGGCATTCTGACAAACCTGAAAGAACGAGCAATACTTTTCATAGACGAGATTCATCGTTTACCGCGCGTCGTTGAGGAATACCTCTATCCTGCAATGGAGGATTTCAAGCTTGACATAATTATAGAGCGTGGTGCTGGTGCAAAGAGCCTGCGACTGAACCTGAACAGGTTTACACTCATAGGTTCTACTACGAGGGCTGGGCTTATAAGTTCTCCGCTCCGTTCACGGTTCGGGATTATTGAGCACCTCGATTATTACCCGCCAGATGAACTTTTTAAAATTGTTCTTCGTTCTGGGCGGATTCTTGGGATTAATATTGATGAATCCGGGGCGCTGGAAATAGCGAAGCGAGCACGGGGAACGCCTCGTGTCGCTAATCGTCTGCTTCGCCGTGTGAGGGATTTTGCAGAAATAAAATACAGCGGAAAAATTGACAGTTCTTGCGCAAAAGAAGCCCTTGAACTCCTTGAGGTCGATGAACTCGGGCTTGACCAGATGGATAAACGATTGCTTCAAACAATTATAGAAAAGTTCCGTGGCGGTCCTGTTGGCATAAGCACCATTGCCATCGCACTTAGCGAGGACGAGGGAACGATTGAGGAACTATATGAACCCTACCTTGTTCAAACCGGATTGTTGGAGCGAACGCCACGCGGAAGGATTGTCACGCGCAAGGCTTATAGCCATTTAGGGTACCCCGCCGAGGACTATCCAACCCTTTTCAAATGAACTTCTACGATATCCTCTATCTTGAACTATTTCTTCATCCCGAATCTCAAATTGTCGATCTTTATAAACTGGCTTACCAATCGGCTTTTGGTCCCGAACATATTCTGCTGCACGAAAAAGATGCCCTCGAGGAACTTCGCAGGGAGTGGGAAAGTCTGCCAGCCCAAACAAATGAACCGCTACTACAGCTCATATCGCCGGATATATTTTTGTGCAGGGTAAATCTGGTTAGGTACAAAGAAGCCGGCGGTTCCGTTGACAAACTCTTTGAGGACATCAAGTCCTCTGCCAGGTCCCCTCACTATTCCCACAAAAAATTTCTCCTTTACATTGAGGAACTCAAAAAATATCTGTGCGATCACCGAGGAAAAAGCGAGCTTTTTTCACTTGAAAAATTCCTTGAGAATATAGATCTCGACCAGCCAAAACATTTCTCGCATTCGGAAAAATATATTCGGTTGTATGAGCCCCATTATCGAGTGATTTTAATGTAAGAGTTCGGAAATCTTCCTGAACGCCTTTGCCCTGTGGCTTATTCTGTTTTTGACCTCACTTGGGAGCTCAGCAACAGTTTTTCCAAATTCTGGCAAATAGAATACTGGGTCAAATCCAAAACCGCCTGTACCGCGCGGCGATTCCGCGATATATCCCTCAAGGATGCCTTCCCTGAAGAAAACTTTATCCCCATAAACTAAGCACGCCACGCAAACGAATCTCGCCTTTCGGTTTTTATATGGGACATCCTTAAGTTCTTCAAGCAAAAGGTTTATTTTCCGTTCAAAGTTGCCGTAGAATCCGCCGTACCTTGCCGAACGAACACCAGGCGCCCCACAGAGCCAATCAACCTCAAGTCCAGAGTCATCAGCAAGTGTTGGAATGCCCGTTTCAAGAAAAACCGTTTTTGCCTTTATAAGGGCGTTCTCCCAATAGCTCGCCCCGGTTTCCTCGGGCTCCGTAATTCCCCTAAAATCGTCAAGGGACTTGAAATTATGGGCGGGTATTATTGCCCTTATCTCCCGTAGTTTGCCCTGATTCCTTGTGGCAACAACGAATTCCATCTACCTCAAAAGAATCGCCTTGGTATGTTCATTTCCCGAGCGAATAATATAAACCCCCGATGGAACCTTTTCCCCCATAAAATCCCGTCCATCCCAGGAAAACCTGTCGGCATAAATAGTTCGCACAAGTACACCGTCCATTGTGTAAATCTCAATCTTCTCTTGTGCGCCATCAATGTTCAGGCAGGAATTAAACGGATTAGGGGAAACACGGAGCAATGGGGTATAGTTTTTGGTCGCATCCGAATTGGGCGGATTTGGCGGGAGCATTCTTCTTTGAGATAGCGGTTCAAACTTACGATGGGTTCCAGAGCGCCCGGGTATCCGTGCAATGCAATTCCTGCGGGCAAAAATCCAGTACCCTTTCCCGGGGCGTATCTCCCGTGTTTCCTCATAGTTTCGCGTTAGTGGGTTATACTGGTAAAGCGAAAAAGGCTCAACCGCTTCGGGCGGCGAAAAATCAATATCATCTATGTTAACGGACTGCCCAGCACCGCCAATAAGATTCCAGCCGGGGTAGAGGCGAAGTGTCAAGGTGTCTGCTGGAGAACCCACAATATCAACCTCAATATCGATAAGTGATAGGACAAAAAGTCCGACACCAGGACCCGCACGAGTGCACCTAAAATACCTTCTCCCCACAGGGTCATACCCGTAATATGTAAGCCATCTCGTTTCTGTTAATGTCTCAAGATTGTAGTCCCTGGGATAAACCGGGATTGAAACAAGATTCCACCCTGGAGAAATGCTTATTCTGTGATAGACCATCGGAAGCCACCTGTAAACAATGGTTAGCGTGTCCGATAGGGTAAAGTTAAACAACGAATCCCGTCGCATATCGCATATACCGTTCAAAAGGAAGATCCCCTCTGGCAAAAGGCGAGGATCCCAACTTATAATTGCTTCTCCGCTTCCGGATGAGAAAAGGTGCCAGCTTGCGCTATCATCGAGGGGCGAACGGTAATCCTGCACAAGCCACTGTATATATGGAAACCGAGGATCAAAGTGAGAAATTCGGATGTTCAGCATTGATGGCGGTGGAGGGATAAAGATCCTATCTATACCGGGGTCAAATCCATCTGTCGCCCCACGAACCTGACCAATAACGAGTTGCTGGCTGCTTGCGGAGCTTGAACTGGCTGTGAGCATCAACTGCCAGGTAAGATCGAGAGAAAGTTTTGTCCTGAAAATAGTGGAAACATTAGGTTCGCAAAAATCCGGATTATCACGGAGTCCTGTAAATTCCACGATTACTGTATCGTTGTCGTAAAAGCATTTCCCCTTGCGAACAAGCGAGAAAAATCCTTTCTCCTCAACAAAAGTTATAGATGTATCTGGATAACTTATTGTATCACCATTAACTACAACTTTAAAATCTTCAAAATTATAGCCTGATATTTCATCGCTTAGCCTGAACGAAAACTCGGGCTGATGAGTAGATACTGTTGTTCCGTAAGGGGGAGAGATATTTGTAATCGTCGGTGGTGAAAGGTCTATTAAGTACGAAACGCAGAGCGGGCTTTCAATATGCACACCGCGGGAATTTGCCACATCCTCAAGGCAGAAATTCACGCGCTCGCCATCTGAGAAGTTTCTCGGCGGCGTAAATGTTAATAGCGTATCCTCTAATCTTATAATATGTCCGTCATAATGATATGTATTGCCATTAACATTAATTCTTATGGATAATGTATCAATACCTTGGAAATCATATAGATATAGTTTTACGCCTTGATCCGCACAAGCAGAACGAGCACCCTCAAAAGGCTCTATAATCCTTGCCTCTGGTGGGGTCAGGCTTCTAAACCCAAGATATATATACACTTTGCCCTTCCCGTTCTCGTAATTAGTTGCGCCACAGGCAAGATCCGGTAGCCCATCGCCATTAACATCCCCAAGCGGTGCAATGGACCATCCAAATCTATCGTCAGGATTTTCGCCCGTAGCCCAGTAGTCAAATATTGTATCGGGCGTATTCCCGCCGCTATATATAAAGAGCATTCCCGTTGTGTCACCTGTAAAGATATTGATATTGCCGCCAACAGCGAGGTCATCAAATCCGTCACCATCAAAATCCCCGCATGCTGCAACCATATTCCCGAATCCCTCGTTGCGCAAGTGCCCATTTATGATTATGTCCGGGATGGTGTCAACTGTGGGTCCTCCAAAATAGACATAGACCCGCCCAGCAGATGAATCAATAACCCCGTTATTGTACGCGCCAACCGCAAAATCATCGTACCTGTCTCCATTAAAACGACCAATCCCGGAGAGGGTTCCGCCGAAAAAATCCATCGGGTTTTCGCCCTCACAGCGAAGATCGGGGATGTCGTCAAGAAGGGTGCCGCCAAAGAACACCAACGCCTCACCTGGTGCCATCCAATACATTCCAGCCTCAACTGCTCCCACAAGCATATCTGAGGCACCATCCCCATTGTAATCCCATCCCGCAGAAATCCCGCATCCAAAATCCATAAGGCTCTCAGGACCTGTGAAAATTAGGTCGGGAATGTTATCAGGAAAGGCTCCTCCGAAATATAAATATGCGCGTCCCGTTCTGTCCCCACGGGCATCATTGTATAAAGCGCCAACAAGAACATCATCATACCCATCAAGATTGACATCGCCAACCCCGGCGCATGAATATCCGTAATTATCAACCACCTCCTCGCCATCAAATGTAATATAGGGGCTGGTCGTAAAAGATGGTCCGCCGAGGAAAATATATGCTCTCCCGATGCTGCGGCTAACATTAGCCCCGACAAGCAGGTCCTCGTATCCATCGCCATTGAAATCGCCAGCAGAAGAAACAGATATTCCAAACTGGTCATTCGGTCGTTCACCCTTAATTATGTATAATGGAATAGTATCAATATCCTCCCCGCCGAGATAAATGAAGACCGCGCCTATGGAATTCTCCGATGGAGTGGGGGTATACATTGGTGCACCAACGACTATATCCTTTATTCCGTCCCCGTTTATATCAACGCCCGCGATAGCCCAGCCAAAAGAGCTTCGTATATTATTGCTGACGAGCGTTTTCCATGGTGCGATCTCGATTGCCGCAAACAATGTGTGGAAACTCACAAACAAAATAAGGGGAGCGATAAAATTCCCTCTGGACATAGAACCTCCTCATCTTAAATATTTTTCTCCTCCAAGAAGTGCGCGGACTTTTGGCGAGAGCCAGTAAAAAATCAAAGCGACAAGTGTTCCACCAAAAACATCAATCGCATAATGGAATCTACCGTAAACGGTTGCCAGTGCGAGGGAAATTACGAGAACCGTCATCGGGATTCTAATCGCCGGAAGGTATTTGTAAGTAAAAAACAAGAGTTGAAGTGCGATTGCGACATGCGAACTTGGGAACGCCCCGCCTTCTATTTCGGCGTTGTCCAATATAAATTTAAGAATTTTTGCAAAGAAAAAGCCATTTATCGGGCTACCAAAAGCCTCTGGAATAAAAAAGCGTGGTCCTGCAACGGGGAATATTATGAAGAACAGATAGCAAAAATAGAATGTGAGCGATATCGTAAATATGACCTCACTGAACTGCCTGTACATCTTTTTTACATAAAGTGGAACACAAACCACAAAAGGTAATAGGTAATAGGAAAAGTACGAAAAGTAAAGGTATTCAGCCAAAAACTTGTTGGGAAAAGTCTTCTGAAATTCTATTGATGGTTGAAAGCCGAATATAAATTTGTCAATATTCACGAAGAACTGGTCAAGGAAGTAGGGGAAGATTATGTGATTAATTCTGCCAACCTCTTCGTACATAAATGTATAGATTAGCACCGGATACCACTGGCGCAAGAAAAATACGAACTTCCACTTTGTCCTGTTTGAAAGGGCTAAAAAGGAATAGAACAAAATAATAGCGACAATATGCCCGAGCAGATACCATTTCCCATAAGGATACCATGGGAGACGCAGAGCAAGGAGAAAAGAGACCGCAATAAAGTACCCGATAAAAATCTTATCTATCGGGCGCATCAAAGGTAGCCGTTCGTCTTGTACCAATTTATCGTTATCCGTAAGCCTTCCTCCGTTGTATAGATTGGCGTGAAGCCAACAAGTTCGCGAATTTTCTCCGTGCTACAAATCCACTCACAGGCAAACTCTTTCACCTTTTCTTTATCGATAAGCGAGGGCGAACCAAATAATCTTGCAAAGAAACTGATTGAAGCGCCAATGAATACAGCAACTGGAAGGGGAACTTCTATCAGTTTAACCTTTCGTCCCATAATTGAACTTGCCATCTTTATAAAGCTTTCCCAGCTCTGCACGCCTTCATCGGCGACGAAGAAATCCTCGTTTTCTGCCTCGCTCTTCTCTGCGGCATCAACAACAGCCTTAGCAAGGTTTCCCACATATACCACACTTACCCTTCTTTTTGCTGAGCCAACCACCGGCGCAATACCCATCTTCATCACGCGGAAATACCCCAGAAACGACCTATCGCGCGGACCGTAAACTGCGGGCGGAAAAAACAGGGTGTACGGCAGACCTGAATCCTTTACAGCCTTTGCACCCTCAAGCTTGCTTATCCCATAAACAGTTATTGGACAGCAAGGATCCGATTCCTTTTTGTACCCGTTACTGGATGGACCAAAGGACGCGAGGCTCCCCACAAAGACGAATCGCTTTAAGCCTGAAGCCTCAGAGCGCGCAACATTAACAAGGTTCACCGTTATGTCCCTGTTATGCCGAAAAAATTCCCCTTTGCTTTTAGCCTTTATCGCACCAGCAATATGAAATATGTAATTAATATCCCTGAGTTTTCCTTCAAGGGTTTTCGTGTCGGAAAAATCAATTTCACAAAGCGAAACCTTATCGAGTTGCAAATACGCTAAATTGCTCGTTTTCCTTTTAGCGACTACGACCTCATAGCCCCTTTTCAAAAGTTCGTCAACTATATGACTCCCGATAAATCCGGTTCCGCCAGTAACAAATGCCCTCATAGTTTCTTCTCGTAAAAGCGGTATGTCTTGTATATTCTACCGCCAAAATCCTCAATGCCCTTTCTCATAAGGAAATTATCCTCAAGTATCCAGGAGAGTTCCGCTTCTCGATACCCATTTTTTATCCCTGCTTTAAAGATTTCGTAGCAAAGTGCGAGTTCAACCCCCTTTTTCCTGAATTCGCGAATAACGCCAAGCGTGAGCACCCTGATTTTCGTTATTCTCTTTGACCAGTAAAGGAGTTTGAAAATCCCGAACGGGAATAACCTGCCCGAGCGAATATGTTTCAATGCAAAATTTATATCGGGCACGGCGAGCAAAAAGGCGATCGGCTTACCCTTGTATTCAGCGAGAAGCGCAAGGTCCGGGTCAACAATTAGCTTTAGATTTTTCGCCATCTCGTCAAATTCCCTCTCAGTCATCGGGACAAATCCCCAGTTCTTTTCCCATGCTGAGTTGTATATCTCCTTTACCAGTTTGATTTCGCTTTTCAATTTTTTCATATCTATACGGCGAATTTTGAACTCCGCACGATTGGCAAGCTTTGACATAATATTTTCAAGGCGCTCGGGGATCTCTGGCGTGTCGATTATGTACGCGTAGATATCCTTTGCCTTTACAAACCCATATCTTTCCACAAGGTCAACATAGTAGCGCGGATTGTATGTCATCATTACAACTGGAGAATCCTCAAAACCATCAACCAGAAGTCCAACCTCAGAATTGGTTGAAAAATTGAATGGTCCCCGGATTAGAGGCATCCCCCGTTTTGAAAGCCATTCCGACGCAGCATCAAACAAAGCCTTAGCGCAATCATAATCGTTCGTGCACTCAAAGAAGCCGAAAAATCCGACCTTCTCCTGTTGAAAACTTATATATAGATTGTCAATATGTGCTATTATTCTGCCCACGGGCTTTCCGTTCTTTTCCACTATGAAAAACGCTGCTTCAGAATGGTCAAAATATGGATTCCTGTTTTTATCAAAATTTTTTTTCGTTTCAGAAATAAGTGGCGGAACCCAATATGGATCGTCCCTGTAAATGCTCCAGGGCAAGCGGATAAACTCCTTAAGATCTCGCTTACCCTCAACCTGTTTTACTTTAACGCCCATTTTTCACCTTCGCTTTTTATAAATTAAATATGAATGCCGGGAATAATCAAGGACTTTATTATTAGCACAAAGCAGGATATATAAATGTAACAAATTCTTTTCTCGTAATAAAACTAACGGGTAATCAAAACGAACCGGGATAGTACCGTTTGAATTGGTGTCCAATCTGGCGCTGAGAACTGCACATTCGGATCGCTTGGGGATGTATCCTGAGCGTGGGAGTTCTCGCTTCCGGTCGTAAAAAGCTCGACAAAGAGCGTATCCGGCATTCCCAGAGCCGATAAAGGTATAGCACATTCGATAAAGTGGTTTGAGCGAAGATAAGCGAGGGTCCCACCAGCAGACGATAAGTCAAGATACTCCCAGAAATTTATCCAGCGACACAGCTGGACACTACCGATTGTGTCAGCCTCGGTATGCCACAGATAAAATGCAAACCCGGGCATCCCGAATGTAGCGCGAACATTTCTGTTCCAGGGATCCCTCGTTGCCCCCGAGGAGCGTGTCGTATCCGAGGTTATGTAGATGCCGTATGAACACCCGTATCCAGCGCTTGCATAGGCATTAAATCCAAGATACAGCGTATCCCCCACGATCACCCCCCATAGCGAATCAAGGTCAAGATTCCGTTCGCTCATATCCCCTGTCGGGTCAACAGCGATAAGGTCCGAAGCAATAAAATCGTTAACGCCATCTATTACTGGCGGTTGCCTTGTCGTAGCAAGTTGAAGGACAATGTCCCCCACATTTACGGTGTCATTCCTGACAAGGACAAATATTGTGTCGGGTATATATCCCGTTGATGTTGCCACAACTACATAACTATCAGGGGACAACGAGTAAAAGCCAAAATTGCCGGTAAGGGAATCGGGGTTGGTTGTAGAAAGAAGTTCAAAGGTAGTATTATAGAGTTTAACCGCTGCGGTGCGGATGCGCGCTGTTGAACTATCCCGGAGGACAATTCTGCCAACAATCGCGCCTGTGTAAGCATGGCTTTTTGTTACAGAGAAAAACAGGGTTTGCTCGTTAAACCTGAATTTCCATTGCCCACCTTCGGGTATCTCCAGGCCTATTTCATTTCCTATGCCAGTGACGGATTGGGCGTAGCCACTTAATCCGGTGTCAGTTTCTACCGTGCCAAAACTCGGGTCCCAGGAATGGTCAGGCACAAATTTAAATTGGATTCCAAGTGGTGCAGGAAATTCCTCAATTTTTTCCCAAACATAGTCATCGACCAGTTCCATATAGGAATTTGCGTCATCAAGGTTCCAGCCCTGAAAGTTTCCAACGAGTTGCATCGTCTGGTAGCGAGAAAGATAGCGCGAACCAGGCGGAGTTATTCGCGGGGTATTTGGCTTTTCTTTCCCGCAGGCAACTGCTAAAAGTAGGGCTAATCCAAACATAACTTTTGCTCTCATATTCACCCCTACTTTACACGGATGACAGAATTTATAAACCCGCCTTCCTCCTGTGTTTCCGGGTTTGATGGGTCATTATACCAGGTCGTGCCGTCAACAACAAACTTATACTGATATTTCCCAGGCGGGAGTTCTTTTATTATTGTCCAGATGCCATCCCCGGCGAGCCTGTCCCCATGAGTGCCATCATCATACATCCTGTCGATGTTCGGGTTATACACGCCGTCCGATGTTCCGCCCCATCGGTTGAAATCCCCGGCAAGCGTTACCGTGTGAGCCGATGGGGCGAAAAACTCAAATATCACGCCACCGTCAACCCTGTGCGGAGGTCCAACCCTTGGCTTAAGATTTCGCCATAAACTGCTACACCCCAAAACTATAAACACCACAATAAATAGTGGTATTACTATATCCCCACGAATACGGTTCATCAAAAGATAACCTCCCCTTTGAGATATATCTGCTTATAATTCTCAAGCGACCTATTTGCCTCCGGGAGTATCCTTTTAAGTTGCATAAAGTTATTTTGCACGATTTCCTCGGAAACGCCTTTTTCTATGAGGTACTCGCGCCAGTTCCTTCTTTCTCGCTCCAAATCATACGGGTCAAGTCCCCATCCAAGCCTGACATTTGCGACATCCGAAAACTTGTACGATAAATAAATATGCTTGAACAAATAACTCTTGTGTATCCCCAGATATTCGTCGTTTATGTTTGTGCCAGCAAGGTCAAACCCAAAAGAAAACGGACCAAAACTATACGAGGATCGGATTTCGCTTATTATAAGTTTAGGCTTGATGCCGAAATCTATTGTCCCTAAAGAATTTCGCCAGATAAGAATAAGAGGTCTAAATATATGAAATTCTGTTTGATGTTCTAATGTTAGATTTTTTTCGTAGCCAACAAGAAGATACTGGGTGTAGGTGAGATTTTTGTATATATCAAGATAGAAGATGTCCGACCATCGTGTAAGACTTGTGTCCCCGTAGTCAAAAAGGGTATAGTTTAGAGCGAATCGCGAATCCTCAACTTTGGATGAATGCTCCAATTCAAGCGAAATACCGGTAAAGCTCAGAGAATGCTTATTACTACGGAAAAACCATCCGTGCGTGTACGGGTCTTTGATTTGGGCTCCCTCCATGTCAAGCCGAAGTGAGCCCTTAAACGAAAGCGGAAGATTTCTTTCTTTAATCCCAAGACAAATCCAGTCCTTCTTCTTCAGAAACCAGCTTCGCCTGACTTTCTGCCAGTTGCCGGTGCCATAATTTGACTCGGATGCAACAAAATTTTTCTCAGAATGAAGAATCCCCAGATATATGCCCCAGGGAAATTTTAAATCTGTGGAGATATAAAATTGGGAGCGCGAGGCGTTGTATAATGTATCATTTGAGGAACTGAAAGGGGCAGGCGTTGAGTATTCTTTTTCAAGGAAATTTTCTGTGGTGTAAGAAAGCCCAACAAAACGCCAGCGAAGCCTCAAGGCATATAAATCCCTGTCGTTGTTGATGTTGTCAGAGAATACGGCGTTACACTCAAAATCCTTTGTCGGGCTAACTTTGACCATCGCCCCCGCCTCATACCAGCCGAACTGGTCCTGAAACTCCCCGGTATACCCAAGAATCCCGAACGGCTCATCAAACCTGATCACCCGTTTGTCGTAGAACCCTAAAAAACTTAACGCCCCACGATTAAAAGAATAAGCACCATCACGAATCCGCATAAATATGTTGTGGTAGTTATCCTCCTCCTTTGTAGAGAAAAGGAATTTTACATCAAGCCTTCCGCCTCTGCCAAGGTCCGCAATAAGTCTTGGACGAAAATCGATAATGGGTCTTGCAATCCGCCACCTGTTCGTGCTGTCAGGCGAGTATGGGAGATAGAACTGGAAATCCCCCCTGAAACTAATAGCGGTGTTCCCCAAAAAATTCCCACCTATCGGCACTGAAACTGTACCGTCATCGCCAACCTCAATCGCGTTATTCCCATAACTACCAACTTTAACAGGATTTTTGGGGTCGTTCATCCAGGCGCCATCAACAATAAATTTATACTCATATTTGCCAGCCGGGAGGTCAAGCGTGATTTCCCACAGCCTTTCAGATTTTTTCTCGAGCGGGGTTGAGGTTTGGTTCCAGTCGTTGAAATCCCCGGCCAAATAAACCTGTTTGGCATTAGGGTCCTCGTAGGTGAATTTGACCGGAAACGCAAATACTATGCCTGCCAAAAGCATTGATATTATGGATACTAAAGAGCCTCGCATACACCACCTTCTAAAAGTAAATTTTGACAATAAGTTTTATCCTGTTTGCGATTTTTTGATATATAAAGTCGGCAACATCGGGGTCATTTGCAAGGTCGTTTTCTGTTGCTGACGGATCGCCATACTCAAGATATATCTCGGTCTGCGAAAACCCCCTATAAGAGAGCTGGAAGAATCCGCTTTCCCACGAGCGCGCAATGCCCCTTCCTATCACAAGCCTGTTGTAGGATTGAAAGTTGTATGGCAGGTTTACCCTCAACTCTATGCCCCAAAGACCCCTTTGCCCCACCGAGCGCGGATCATCCTGACGGGACAGGTTTACGCCAATGTCTTTAATCTTGTATTGAAGCCTTACCTTAAGGGTCTGGTTTTCGCCGCCAATCTCAAATAGCGCGTGCTTCCAGTAATCCCTGTTGTCCTTCGTCAATTCAAACGAGAACTTGCTTGATAGCCCGCCAAGATATTCCGCGTATAGTTCAAAGTAGTTCCACCAGACACTATAAGGATTATAAAAAAAGGCAGGGGCTCTACGATAAAAATTTGTTTTATAAAGCAGGTTTATCGCCTTTTGCGGGAACAAATAGGTCAGTTCAGCGTATTCGCCCTTTCTGTCAAATTCCTTATCGTAGGCGGGATTGAACTTCTTGGATAAACTCACCCGAAAATCTTTGCCGTAAGTGTAATGGTTTATATTCAGCCAGAGATTCTTAAAGCGGAGACCGTGAAGTTCAAGTTCGTATGCCCAATTGCTCTTATTCTTTGCGGTTTCGAGCGTGAGGTATGCGGTCTGAAATTTGTACGAAGTCAAAAGCGAATAGATTTCCTCTGTTTTATTTATATATGTAATACAGGCGTAAAATTTTCTGGCAAAGTCTTTTCCTATTCTAAACAAAGACAAGTACCCCGATTCGGTGACATTATATTTTGACAAAATTGCGACGCCAGAGAAATTCTTAACCGCCCAGAAATTAAATCTGACTCCCTCGGCTTTGGCGCCCCAGGATTCATCCCTTGCGCGTTCGGAATCAACAAGATGGAGCAGGGGAGAGTCAATCCAGTGGCGGTCCTCGCGGGCAAAAAATATAAGTTCGTACTTTTCACCCTTATACTCGAGATGTCCCTGATTGAAAAGGAAGCGCAGATTGTTATAATTAGTTTCTGCGGCAAAGGAGAGATACGCGAATCCTCCATAGTTCAGTTTAAGTTCCAATCTGTTTTTGGGTTTGGTCATATTCCATGGATATGTTAGCGAACCCTGGTCCTTGTAAAATTCCCCCTCAAAATAGCCATTCAGCTCTGCAACAGCAGAAAAAATGGCTGTGGGGAAAAGCAGAGCAAAAATGAATATTATGCTTTGCAAAAGGCTTATCAGATTGTTCAATGGGCAGTTCCGGAATTCAATCTGCCCATTATGTAAAAACCTGGCTACTTTGAGGGACATATTTTTCATATTACCTGTTGAATTTTAAATTAAAGAAGTAGCTTGTGCCAAGTTCTCTGTGCTCAAGGGTTGCGAAATCGAAAGCCCAATTTTTCCCCGACAATCCCGCACCGATTGTGAACTGGCGCTTGTTGAAAATTCCCATTCTAATTTTGAACCCCTCGGTGAATCCGACCTCAACCCCGGCTCGCAAGGATTTACCGGGCTCGCCCTCAAATGTCCAGTTTACACCCGATGGCTTATTGAGGGAAAAGCCAACCTCAAACCTGTTGCTCAGTTTATTTCCGCTCCCCGAAAGGAAACTCACGCTTTTTGTTGTATGGGCAAAGAAATTCCCGCCAAGATAAACAGGACCAAATCTATACCTTACACCCCCGGTTGTTACGCCGACAATCTCCCGTGCATAGCCATCTATGAAAAAGGAGTGTATGCCAACCCCTAAGCCAATATCCAGTTTCCTGAAAAATTTCCGCCTGTAGCCTGCGAGCACCAATTCTTCACTGTATAGGTCCTCAACAGCAAACTGAGCACCGGCAACCGAAATCCCGCGATAAGCAACGCCAAAATTGAGGCTCCTCAGCCCTGAAAGCCCATAGGGATAGGCATAACTTACGGAAGCAGAAATATTCCTTGCTATCAAAGCAGGATTATAAAGCAAAGCATCTGGCGACTGGAGCATCCCCATAGAGGTTCCGCCCTGTCCAACTGTTAGCGCTGTTGAATGCAAAAATAACAAAAGAAAGGCATTCATCTTACAATCACCAGTGGCTTTCTATCGCATACCACATTATCAACTACGAGGTTTACTATATATGCCCCAAAAGGAAGGTCTATGCCATATTTGTTTTTGCCGTCCCAGGTTATAATCTTTTCGCCTGCCGGGAGATTTTCATCAACCAAAAGTTCTCTAACCTTCTCGCCACTGAGAGAGAATATAGAAAGTGTCACTCTTGATTCCACAGTGGTCGTGTATCTTATTTTGAGATTTTCTTTTGAGGGATCAAAAATTCTGGGTGATATCTCAAGGATTGACGCCGAAAGCGGCACAAAAGGGGTGGTCAAGATTGAGCCAGAAATCCCGGGCGAAATGTTTTGGTCGGGTAACGAATCGTTATTGGCATCCACCAATAACGAGAAAAATTTTGATAGCCTTATGTATCCCGGTTCCTGATCGGGAGCAATATCCCCTGGCGGGGAATAATCACCACCACATATAGCCGATAGCACCTTTATTTTTGTTCCCGGTGGTATTCGCGGGGTTGATCTTTCGTATAAGTTTGCCCAGGGGAGCCTTACCTCAAGGATGCCAAACGCACCAGGTGTTGCATTGTTAACAGCAAAGTACTGAATGGCAAAGGTTTTTCCGTCCCGGTTTATCTTTCTTACCCCCCCTGATGATAGGTCAGCGTTCCAGAGCGCTATTATTGCTTCCGCAGAAAAGCCCTGAAATACAAGGTCTCGCGGATACCAATCCAATTGTTTCAGGTCCGAAACGCCCCTGTGCTCGCCAAGGTCAAGAACAATAAGAAAGGCATTATTTCTAACTGAATACCGCGCCCCTATATAAAGGTAAAGGCTATCCCAGGTCATATAGATTCTGTCAATCTCGTTATCCTGTTGCCACCAACTATCGCCAATGCCGTCGTCTATTATAAGTTCGTCAGCCTGCCAATCCGAAATATCACCATCAACCTGCACGGAGTGGGGGGTGCGAGCGTATAAACACTGGGGACATACAACTTGAAAAAGGATACAGGAAAGAGAAAACAGGAAAAAGGAAAAAGCAAAGAATCTATAAGGAAGATGAGAATAAACGGGAAGATTTGGATTCCTCGACATCGGGTTTGTCTAATTAGCCTTTTTGGTTGAGTCCGACCCTTGATTTGCTTTTGAACTCTCGTTTTGTGTTGTCGTAGGCTCGCCCTGAAGCAAAGCGTCCATTTTGGCACAGGCATCATTTAAGGCTTGCTCAACAGTCTTTTTGCCGTTTAACGCCAGTTCCATTTCCGGATTTACGGCGTTTTCAATATCGGAGTAGTTTACAAGTGGTGGGCGAGCATGAGCAGTTTCGAGCTGTTTTATGAAGACGCCAAGGTAAGGGTGCTTGAGGGTGTCCACACTTGGGGTAGCGCCAAGATGTACCGGGATTTGACCAAGCCTATCTGACCAGATAACCTGATTATCTTTGCTCGTCAGCCAGCACAGGAACTTAAAAGCCTCCGCAATAAATTTTGAATTCCTGAAGATCACCATATCCGTTCCACCAATTGCGGTGCTTGTTTGAGCCTTTCCCGAGGGTATAAGCCCAACGCCAAAGTTTATTTTCATATCCGTGAGCGTCTTTATCTTCCAGGGTCCGTTCAGAACCATAGCATATTTACCGCTTTGGAAGCCCATATCAGGGTCCACCGCGCCTGCTTTCCAGGCTCCCGCTTCCACCTTCTCAGTCTGATACAAGCTAACCTTGAATTTCATCGCCTCAATGGCTTCAGGCGTGTTGAGCGCACATTTGCTATCTTTTATAAAATCTGCGCCGAATGTGTAGAAAAACGGGAGCGTCCACCAGAGCGTGTTATTCATTGCGAATCCGAATATGCCTTCCTTTTCGTTTGTCAGCCTTTTCGCATAGGCTAAAAATTCGTCCCAGGTTTTTGGAGGTTTATCAGGGTCAAGCCCCGCGGACCTGAACAAATCCTTATTATAAAATAGGGCAAGGCAGGTCACCTGGTCAGGTACCCCGTACATCTTGCCATCAATCATAACCGATTGCAACGCCGCTGGCACAATATTCTGTATAAGCGAATCTGCCCCGCTAAGCGTGTCAAGCTCAGCAAGGGCGCCCTTCTTAGCGAGTTTTGGCACAAAGGCAAGGTCAACCCTTGCAATGTCGGGGGTAGTTCGCGTTGCAAGTGCAGTCAAAATCTTCTGCTCCGTCCCGCTGAACGGTATTCGCTCAATATCTATCTGTAACTTGTTCTCCACCTGGTATTTGTCCGCAAGCTCTTTAAAAACCAAAAACTCCTCATCGTTGTAGTTCACCCAGATTGTAAGTTTTGATGGTCCCTTTTTGGCGCAACCCGTCACGCTTGCAAGAACAAGCACAAACACAATAAAGTTTTTTAAGCCTTTCATCTTTCCTCCCTGTTTAGCCTTTACCTGCCAAAATCTTTCACGGTGCATCTCGTACTCTTCATTTTACCCTTTTTATTCTACACCCTGCGTTATACACTCCTCACCCTTTCACAGCGCCCTTTGTTAGACCCTCAATGAAGAAACGCTGAGCAAAAAGGAAGATCATTGTTATAGGCAATAAAGATATAGTTGCTGCAGCCATTTTCAAAGTGTAAAGTTCCTCATGAGCAGAACGAAACATAGCAAGCCCAACCGGGACCGTATACATATTCTCTCGCGTTGCGACGATCAATTGCCACAAAAAGTTGTTCCAGTGGAACTGGAAATTGAGCAGAAAGACCGTTGCGATAACCGGGAGAGAAAGCGGCAGGATTATGTTCCAGAGTATCCTAAGCTCACCCGCACCATCAATTCTTGCAGATTCTATAAGGGAATTCGGTAGCGTTCGCATAAATTGAGAGAGGAGGAAGAGCCCGAAAATGTTAGCGAGATGTGGGACAACCATCGCCAGATATGTGTTCATCCAGCCGAGCATATTTACAATTGCAAATTGTGGCACAATATACACCATCCCGGGAATCATCATAGCAGAAAGAAACAAGGCGAGAAGGATGTTCTTCCCCAGGAAATTCTTTTTTGCTAAAGCATAAGCGCCAAGAAAAGCGAAGAGCGTTGAGAAAAAGGCAGATGATATTGCGACAATCAGGCTATTCAAAAAATACCTGAAGAAGTTGTACTGAGTGAGTATCCGCCTGTAATTTTCAAGGGTTATGGGTTTAGGAATAATTTTTAGCGATAAACCCTCGCCGATTGGCTTTAGCGATGTCACGAGCATCCAGAAAAACGGGAACAAAGAGAAAATCGCCCAAGCAGTAAGTAATAGGTAGACCAAAGCCTTCTTCACCTTCCACCTCGCCCGAGGAGTTTCATCCCAAAATATGAAAGAATAAGGGTTATAACAAGAAGGATAAACGATGTGGCGGAGGCATAGCCAAGTTTAAGGCTTTCAAATGCCCTGTATAAATACATACCTGTAACCTTTGTTGCTCCAAACGCGTTTCCGCCAAGATTTATTGTTGGTCCCCCGCCGGTCATTCCGTAGAACTCAGCAAAAGCAGAAAGGCTTCCTATTATGCCCGTGATAATCATAAACAGGATTATTGGCTTAAGCATAGGGATAGTAATGTACAAATGTTTTTTCAACCCTGTAGCGCCATCAATCTCTGCCGCCTCGTAAAGGGATTCGGGTATATTCTGAAGCCCGGCAAGAAAAAGTACCATACCAAACCCCGCGTTTTTTAACACCATAGCCATAGCAACCGACGGCATCGCAAGCGCCGGTAACGCAAGGAAATTCACGCTACCCCATTTTTCGTTTATCTTTGCAAGTAAATTTGGAAGTATCCCGTAGGGAGCAGAATATATGAAAGTCCATACAATCCCGACAACAAAAGTGTCAAGGACAAAAGGAACAAAGAACGCCGAACGATAAATTGAGCTCCCTTTAAGTTTCTGGTTCAAAAGGACGGCAAGGAAAAGCGAGACGATTATCCCGGTTGGTATTGTTAAAAGCGCATAGTAAAATGTCATCAATACCCCCCACCAGAACTCCTTGTCCGAGAGTATCTTTGCGTAATGCGAAAGCCCAACCGGCTTTAGCCCACCAAAGACATTGTATAAATCGGTGACCTCGTGGAAACTCAGTCTTACTGAATATATTATCGGGTAAGCAAGAAAGCCCAAAAATATCACAAGGAAAGGCAAAAGCAAAAGGTATGCTCTAAGATTTTCCTTTATCCCTGTCTGTTCCATATTCAATTACACTTAAGGTCCACGATTGCTTTAACAAATCCCGAAAAACAAATAATTGGACAGACTTGACTTTTAAACAGATTATCTTAGTTTGACAATCTTGCCGCTAAGAGTTTTAACACCCGCGCTTATTCTGTAAAAGTATATCCCCTGCGGAAGCATATTTGATTTGGATATTTTTCTTTCACCAGCCCCTGTAAGTCCCAGATTCTCATATAAAACCCTGTGACCAAGGATGTCGTAAAACTCTATCGCTACAGGCACAGGATAGGGATTTGTGATATTTAGCGATAGCCCATCCACAAAAGGATTGGGATAAATCGAGATGTTGTCTACCACAATTTCGTCCTCATCATCAACAATATTGAGCATTGTCATATTAAGTGGGTAAACGGTTGTCGCGCTCAGGACTGTGGGGCTTGTGTTCGTATAATTCGATAGGTCGCTGTTCTGCTGTAAAGGTGTGCAAAAACACAAATCGTATACCTTTGGGTCGTGATAAGACAACGCGTCATCATAACCACCACCCCCCTGCCATTCCGAAGCCGAATAATTTACATTGCGAAGATTATCAAAATCCTGAAGCCCAGCATAAACCGTGACATATGCTGTCATACCCCAGGGTGATGGCACCCAGTTAGATACATTAACCCCCACCTCTATTACATCGTGGATCGTGTCAAAATAGTTCATCGTTGCGCCCGGAACCACATTCCAGTTCTGGTCCCTAACAGTAACCTGCATATTCCATATGGAAATAATGAATTCCCAGGCATTTTCAGGCGCAACCATCACCTCGCTATAATTTCCGCAATCCCGCTGACCGCTTCCCGGTATGTGGTCAAGGTCAAAGCATATCCCAATAAAGGGCATCCAGGGTTCGTCGTAGGATACACGAATCAGGAAATAAATCATATCGTTAGATATGTCCGTAGTGCATCTCCATTCAAGTATATCCGCCTCGGTCCCAAGGAATAGCGGATTCGTTGGGTAAGAATATGGCTCCGGGTTATCATCTGCGAGCGGGGCATCGCCACCATCGCCAAGATCATCGCCAATATAATCAACATATATTGCCTCACCGCGAGAAATAACAGTCGTTCCCTCGCTTCCAGGGATCCCAACCCAGTCTGCCGGATCCCCATCAACAAGTATCGCGTGCCCGTAAACAGACACTGCGCTCACCCAAATTAACATACAACAAGCTATAATTCCTCTCATCTTCACCTTCCTTATAGGTTTAGCAATTTTCTCATACTAAGAATAAAAAGTTGCCTTTATTCAAATCCTTGCATTTTATGGATCTGATAGCCCTGCTGTGACATTTACAATAATAGGGTGGGGGTCGAGGGTAGTAGAGCCGGCTGGCGCGATGAAGAGCATATAGATATATAGCCTATCCCCATTTGTCGGATTAGCAGGCACAAAAGCAGGGAGTTTAACCCCGTTGTTCGTCGCGTTGCTATAGTAGTATGCCCAGTTCGTATTTGTAGCTTCCTCATCGGTTTCGGTCAATCCCATACCTGAAAAACTCGTTTCGTCTGTGGGCGGTGTATGATACGGATCCTCTACATTTGTGATCCAGGGTTCAACATAGTAAAAGTCCATTGATGGAAATGTAGTGTAGTCTGTGGGGTCAATAAGTGCGACAGGCAACCAATTATCTCCCGGTCCACCAAAGAGATCCTGCGTGCTGAAAAACAGGTCAATAAATACACCACCATCGTTCTGAAGCAAAAATGGCGAGCTTGTCTGGTGCCCTATGCCGCCACGAATCGCCACCTCGTTCGGGCTCATATAGTATGTGCCCGATTCTGTAAGGTCCCAGTTAGTATCATCAATGGAAAATGCAACCCCTTTCATCCTAACATTTATGTGGACCTTTGCTGGATGGCTCGGGTCATACCCACCATAATATTGTGGGAAATGGTCGCCTGTTAGCATTCTCATATCCACAGCACCCACTGTCGTTGCTGAAAGCTCTGTCCAGCTCACATTGGTATAATTTGACAGGTCGGCATTTTGCTGGGCCGGGGTGCAGAAACATAAATCGTAAACCCGAGGATTGACACAAACCCCACCAGCACAACCACCCCCACCATACCACTGCGAAGCATAATCGTATATGGGACGACAATTATCCCATTCGTTTAAGCCCGCATAGACAGTAAAATAAACTGTCCTATTCCATGGCTTGGGATTCCAGTTTGAAACATCAATGCCGACCTCTATAAGATCGTTGTCAGTGCTAAACCAGTTCTGATGGCTTCCGCTTACTGTGTTCCAGAGCGTATCGTAGACGACAGCGTTCATATTAACAAGTTTAATAAGGTATTCCCAGGAATTTACCGGATTTAGCCTTACCTGGCTGTAAAGCCCTGCATCGTCCATACCTTTATGCGGTATATGGTCAAGATCGCAGGCAATCCCGACAATCGGAACCCAAACAGTGTTATATGCAAGCCTTATAAGGAAATAAAGCCTATCGTTGCTTGGGTCGCCCGTAACTCGCCACTCAAGGATATCTGCCTCTGTGCCAAGAAAAACAGCATCTGTTGGATACGAATATGCCGATGGGTTGTCGGATGCATACGGTGCGTCTCCTCCGTCCCCCAAATCATCGCCAACATAATCAACATAAATAGCCTCGCGGAAGGATATCGCAAGGCTACCTGTAGGGCCGGGTGTTCCAATCCAGTCATCGTCATTCCCGTCAACCGTTATCGTATGGGAATATAATGGCAAACAAAACGCAACCAATAAAACTAAAAACCTATACCACATATTCCTCCTTTTCTCTTATACATAATTTATAATTGACTTCTACTTTGTCAACAGGAAAATTATCGTCTGGATAGCAGGATGAACAAGATAGATGGCAGAAGAAGGAAAAGAGTTGATAGGAGTAAAAGAGAAAATAGGACTGAAAGAGGAAATCAAAAATCACCAATTTATATTGAGAAAATTCTTGGGTCAACTTCGGTTCCCTTTCAAATGATTTGATGCTAATAGGTGATAACTGATAAGCGAATGTCGTATATTTAGTTCTCGAATACCTACCTGATAATTTCCACAACCTTTGCCCTGAAATAGTTTCTTACAGCCCCGATTCTATTTGCGAGAGCAAGAATTACAAAAGAAAGTATAAGCCCAAGAAAACCAATCCCCACAGAGGCGTTTTCGCTTAATGAATTGTACCTTGCCAAAATATAGGCACCGATCAGCATCACAACAGGGAAAAAGAAGAGAAGGCTTACAGCAAGGATATAGCGTGCTGGCGAAAGGTAGATTTTCACAATGGACCCCCTGGAAACCCCAATCGGGTCAAAGGCTTGCACAGTTCGTGGCACTTGCCGTGCCTCCCTGCAGGCTCCTTTAAGCGAACACTCAGCGCAGACAAATTCCTCTCCGACCCTCACAAAAACGATATTACCAACCTTATCTATAGCCCTGCCTATCTCTTCCATAACTGTTCCGGGTTATAGTTATACATACCAAAAGTCCTCGGCGAATGTTGGGTTTGGCACTATAAGTTCCATAAAACCAATTGACGGGAACCTCTCAATAAGTTTTGAATTTTCATTTACGAGCACGAAAAAGAGCACCGAATCTCCGCTTTTTGCGTTGAGCGATTCAAATGGAAGTTCGAGTTCAATCACATCCAGGGCTGCGTATCTGCACAGGTTTTGCACGCCTTCCCATCTGTCGCCAGCTTTTTTAAAGAATTCGCATTCTATTTTGCCATTTTCGTTTGCAGAAAATGTGAGCCTCACATTTTCGGGGCGAACAAATTCGATTGTAATCTTGCGCGTGGGTGTCAAAAATTCCGTAACGCGCTTAGCACAAAGCTCAATTCTCAAGAAGAGGGATGAAAGATTAAACCCGAAATAAACCTTGTCAACGAACTCGCTTTCAAATCCCAAATTCCGCCTTTTTAGTTTGCTTTGCTCGTAGTAACCAGCCGGGCTCCACTCGTAAAAACCAGCCTCTTTGCCATCAAGGGTTGGCGAGAACAAATTGGTTGGTTGCCGTGTTGGCGGGACCACAAGGTACGCGCTCAAGATGGTTTCCTCAAGTTCACGGATTGGCTCAAGCCCAAGTTCTATATACGCGTCTTTCAGATGATTCCTGAAAAGATAATCAAACTCGGATGCAAATGCGGTCGGATTTTCGCTCCCGTACCACCAGAACCAATCGCTTGCTTCTGCCCTCAGGACCCGCTCATAAGCACTCTCCCAGTTCTCCATGCCCCTGTATCTCTCTATATCGCTTCTGACCTTCTCAAGCATCTCCCATGCCTTGTTCTTCTCAGCCTGTCCTATCCAGGTTTTAAAGTTCGTTTTTATCCAGGAGCCCGGGAAGACCCGAGCGAGATGTTCAAGTCTGGGATTTTTGGTTTCAAGGAATTCGGAAAATGTTATCGGCTTAAGTTTTGGGTCATCTGAAAGCGCAAGGTGAAGTGCTTTTAAGAAGGGTTCGCCATTTTCCTCAAAATATTCCCACGCATTTTCTCCATCCATCACGATCGGCACAATATAATCGCTACCATCATCCGGAAGCCTCTGTCTTATATTCTTAAGACTGTTTATTAAATCTTGAACCGCTTCCTCGCCTTTTAGTGCCCAGTAGTCAAACGAGATTTTGTTCGATAGCCTTTTGTCCCTGAAAAATCCGATTATTTCCTTCCCTTTCCTGTGGAACCTGTATGGTCTATAGAAATTTTCGATACGGCTCAAAAAGCTCTCACTCGCGCCTCCCATTGAGAGCTCAATTGATTTACGAAATATGTCCTCATCGGTCGCGAACCATTTCAGAGAGGCATCCGCAAGTATTGCGAGCGTGCTTTCCGAAACGCTCGCCTCGGGTGGCCAAACCCCTTTAGGCTCTCGTCCAAATACCCTCTTATGATATTCTATGGCTCTTGATACCTGTTCAACTGCGTCCTCGGGATAATGGAAGTTTTTTTGTGGCAAGGATGTTGTTGGGTCGGATGTTTGCGCTATGCGGGTATCACACAGAAGTGGAAGGATTGGATGATTATATGGGGATGTTGTTATTTCAATATTCCCGGACTCCTGGAGGCGTTTTAATAGCGGGATAATTTTTCTTATATGATCGCGCTCAACCGATAGAACAAAATTCTTTTCCTCCTCGGTAAAGGAACAGCCTTTCTCTATAAGGGCGCGTATCTTTGGGTTCCCTTTAAGGCTCCGACCGAACCAAACGAGATTGAACCATACCTGAAGGTCAAGGAATTCCTCATCCGTAAAAGAATACGCTGCCAGTCTCGCCTCCTCCATATCTGCTATCTTTCCCCTTTTTTTGTAAAGTTGATAATAAAATGGGTACGGCTTTATATTCCTCTCGACATTTATAGCGAAGAAGTTCAGGAGGATAAAAGCGCGTTCGTCAAGTGTGAGCTCGTGAGCCGGTTTCTCGGAAAGCACAAAGAAATAATCCTTTGTTTCCTCTTTCTCGTACAGCAAAATTTGTTCGACAAGGCTTGGAACCATATTTATCGTGCACTTAAACCCAGGCGTTTCGTCAACATATGCCGCCATATCGTAATAATCCTTGAGCGCATGAAGACGAACCCAGGGTAGCACCAAAAGGTTCCTGGATTTTAAATTATAAGGTGGCTGATGCATATGCCATAAGATTGCCACATAAAGCGGTCTTGATTCCATTATTATTCCTTTCCTTTATCCAAACTGTCGGACAATCAAACAGGATCCGATACGCTTAATCAATGGCTCTACACACTTCATTATAATGCCCCATTACTAACGCCTACTTCAAATATATCACCCTCTTCACCGATTTAAATCCATCGCCACAAACCCTTACAAAGTAAATGCCGCTCGGAACTCTAACCCCTTCGTCACATTGCCCATCCCACTCAAATCTTAAAACCCCATAATGTGAAACTCCACAATACAGGGTTTTCACGCGCTCGCCTTTCAGATTGAAAACGCCGACCTCAACCGGCTTATAAATGCCGGGGGGTTTAACCTCTATGTTCAGTTTACTGTTGAATGGGTTCGGATAAGCAAGGATATCGCCTGGGGTGGAGGGCAGTATTGCATATCTATCATTCGTATCAATCCCCAAAGTCCTTCGCTCTGCAAAAGCCCTTATCATATTATACCCTATAGTTGCCGGGAAGGACCAGAAGGAATAATGCTCGTGCCATCTATCCGCGCTATAATAGAAGTTTATATTTCTCGGGATGTTAGTATTAGAATCTGTGAGGGGCGAAGGTATGTAACCCTGGGTACCGCTCAAAAATTCAACGCCAATTACCAAACCCGTTGAATTTGGGAATATAATGGATGCGGAAGAGATGTCAGCCTCAAACCATCCATCAGGATAAAATCGTGTGACCCAGAAAACAGGGGATTCATAAACAAGCGTGTCCGGCTGGAGCCTGTCATCCACAGAAAATATTTTTACCTTCACCGATTCCCCAGCAGCAGAGGTGGCGTGATTATACAAAACAAACCTGGCCTTAAGTAGCCTGTAGGAATACGATGGGTTATCGGGTACAAGCCTTATAGCGATTATTTCGCCCGGGGATATATCGCTCAAGTATGCAGCTCCATCACCATTGTCCTTTATAAGCCAAACAGAATCAACAACAATTCCACCCCCTGGTATTGCCCAGACTGTGTCTGAAAGCACGCTTTCAATCGTGTCGTAGTGGGCACTTACCGCATAAACATATCTCTGCCCATTCACAACACCGTAATCGCGGTATGCTGTTGTTTCTATTGTGGCTATTGCCCCGAATGATGTTTCGCCTGCGAGCTTTCTGTAGACCGAAAAGCTTGTCGGATAATATCCGGGGCGCGCCTCCCAGCTCAAGGGGACCATTCTGTCGTAGCCCTGACCAGCACGAAGATTTATCGGTGGGGGATAAAGTGTCCCGGTTGCCCGGGCACTATAGGAAAAATTATAGTTTAAAGTAGTATTTCTGTTTACAGGTCCAAGAATTAAGGTAAATGTTCTAAAACGCTCAACAGGGCTTATTGTTAAAGTAGTAGAGCCACCCGAAGGCAAAAAGTAATACGAGACAGAACTTTCGCCTGATACAGGGTCCTTTGCGAGCGCAATAGTCCAATAAACCCCCTCTTCGCAGTTCACATAAATCTGAACTGTTCCCGTAGCGGTACCCGGTCTGAACATAATGTAATTGCTTCCAGCGCCTGAGGGTGGAGTCAATGTTGAGCCTGAGGCAGGGTATGAGGCGTGCACACCCTCAAAACGGACGCCCGGATAATCCCGACCCTCCGGATAATGGCGACCATCATCCCTTACCGAGGTATAATAGTTCCAGACAAAAAATTCTGCGAGCGCTTCCTCAACGGAGGTCCCCATAGAATCAAGCGCTGAAGAGATCGCGTCAAAGGCGCTGCGCCTGATGCAGTTTTCCCACACAAGCCTTATTATATCGTTTCCCCATTTAGTGGAAAGGTATATCGGAAAAACGCAGGCACTATATTCGTGCGACCCATCATACAAGAAAAGCGACATATTCGGCTGGGTAAAGAATGTTTCAAGATAGTTGTAATAATCGTTCACAGTGTCATAAGCGGTTTCCTCCATCCAGGTAGCGGTCATTTCCATCCACCAAGGGTCAGTATCCTTGTTGTATCCCATCTGTATGGCGTGGAAGAACTCGTGTGCAGATGTAACCTTTTGTGCTCCTTCCGTGTGTCCTTCCGGGTCGGTATTTGGCGGGAATGAGGTAAAATCGTTATTTATTTCAATATATGAGGTGCAATCGTTCCAGGGTCTTGGTCCGTCGTTTTCCTGCCAGGTTATCCCGTAAGCCCCGATATTCCTTATATAAACATCATACCTTGAATCCCCACCCGCAGAACCATCGGATGGCGGTTCAAGGTATCCAAGGGTGTCAATCTCAAATGCCCACACCCTGTCAAGGTATCTGCCAAGCCTCTCAACATAGGCAAAATTCGGCACTCGGTCAATCCCCGAGTTTGTATAATGAATCTTGAAATGCCCGCCTGGTGTGTCGTAGGTCAGCGGTAAAGATGGGCGATCCAGCACAGAACGAACCAGTGGCTTAAGTTCAAACGGAAGTTCATCCTGGTGAGATTTCAACCAGCGAGCAAATTGGGTCCCGCTTTTAAGTGGGGTTGTGCCTCTGAACTCTTGCGGAAGCTCCGAAGGCTTTGCAAGTGCAACAATCTTATAATAAATAGCCTCGCTGAACGAGAGCATCCCAGATTTGTATTTTTGCTCTATAAGTTCAAAAGATGTTATCCCGAATACACATTTTACTGCAAAAACCACAACAACAAGGCTTGCGATTAACCTTTTCAATTTTACTCCTTTTTTATTTAATTTAAACAAATTTAAAAATTAATCAAGTGTTTTGCTTTGCAATGGCAAAATTTTTGGATTTTTCGATTTCGTTATAAAGGAGGCGCAAAAACTCAGTCTCGTTTTCAACTTCTACAGAAACCCGCAGGGCATAAATCGGTGGATCCCAAGCAAACTCTGTCAACTTGACCAGATCCTTCTCGGTGGTCAAAATTATATCTGCCCCCATAGCCTTTGCAATCGTAGACAACCTTCGGGCGTCCTCCTTTGTAAAATCATAATGGTCGGGGAAGGGCAAAACCGCAACCGTATTATATCGGCTCAATGTTAAACTGAATTCCTCTGGATGTGCAATCCCGGTAAAGGCGAATAATTTTTTGTCGTTTAAAAAATCAAGCGGCAAGGCTTGAAAATCCTGTGAAATAATCCCGCTTTCCCTTAAAGTAAATTTTGAGACAAACGCGTTAACATTATGCAATACAACAGGATTATTTTTGTATAATATAAATTGAGCCTCCACTAATCTGAACCGCCCATCCCGCAGTTCGCCCACCGGAAACATAAACCTTGACCCCGTGTTGACAAGTAATATTTCAACATCCCTATGCAGTTTGAGATACTGAGCCCCATCATCAAGTATGAATATCGGATTTTCTAACTCGTCCACAACAAGTTTAGCCGCCTTTATTCGGTCCCTGTCAACAACGACCAGGGAGCCCGGAAGCCTTCTTGCAATAAGTACCGGCTCGTCCCCAAAAAGATACCACGGCTCATTCGGTTTTACAATCCTTGTTCCCTTGACTTTCCGTCTGTATCCGCGCGAAAGCACGACCGGTGTGAACCCTCTTTTTTGAAATTGCTCAACAAGATAAATCACAAAAGGTGTTTTGCCTGCGCCACCAAACTCAATCCCTCCAACCGATACAACCGGTGCCGAAAGTTTGTAAAGACGAAGGATGCCCTTTTTGTACATGAAAAACCTCACCCGGGCAATTATCCAGTACAGGGCTGAAAGCACAAACAAAAGTGGCGAAAGAATCCAGAGGATGGGATACCGCTTGAGCAGTGTCATTTTGAGAGAATCTCCTCTATTTTCTTGAAATACCTTTCAGAGATTTTTGAGTGGCGCAAAACTACCTCGCGGGCTTTTTGGGAGGCATAAGCCCGCAGAGGTTCATCATTAAGATACAGTTTGAGTTTTTCCTCAAGTTCGAACGCATCCCTAACAATAGCACCGGCTCCCTCTTTGACGAGCTCGTTCATCGCGTCGGATGCGTTTTGCGTATACGGTCCCGAGATAACCGGAAGCCCAAAATAGGCGGGTTCAAGGGGATTGTGTCCACCATAATTTAAAAGGCTCCCACCGATGAAGGCGATATCTGCAATGGCATAGAACGAGGTCAATTTACCCATAGCATCAACGAGAAGAACCGACCTTGAAAAGTCTGCGCCGCTTGCGCTAAAGCGCGCGAAATCAATTTTTTTCTCGCTTAGAAGCAATGCAACCCTGTTAAATCTTTCAGGATGGCGTGGGGCAAGAACAAGCCTTAATCCGGATATACTTTTGCTGATATGGTCAAATGCTTCAAGAATCTGTTCTTCTTCGCCCTCACGGGTGCAGCCAGCAACAATGATCTTTACGGCTTCCGGCTTGCTGAATTTCTCAAATCCCTTTCCAATATAATCTGCGGAGAATTTTAAATCCCCGACAACCTCAAGCCTCAAAGCAGGCACATCCATTAGCCTTAATCTCTCGTAGTCCGCTTTTTCCCTGACCATAAAGTACTCAAAGCAGTCAAAATAATCCTTGAGGAACCGCCTAAATGGATAACTTCTTTTGAATGTCTTTTCCGAGAATCGCCCATTTATCAAAATTATATGTTTAGTTTTCCGTTTAGTTAATCGGACGAGATTTACCCACATCTCGCTTTCCATAAGCAAAAGGGCTCTGGGGTTTATGCGGGAAAGAAAATTCAATACGAATACAGGTATATCAATTGGCAAATAAAGCACGAAGTCGGGTGGTGGGGAAATTGAATGGGCTTGTATTCGTCCAGTCTTTGTCATAACTGTCAGCAAAATCGGTTGTTCAGGCTTTCTCGCTTTAAACTCCTTTATCAGGGGGGAGGCAGCATTTACTTCGCCCACAGACGCCGCATGGATCCATATTACGCCTGAAGGGATTTTTATCCGGCAAAATCCCAGTCGCTCTTTTATCCCGAGCCTTTTTGTAAGCGCAATGATAAGATAATATGGCGAACTTATTATTACAAAAATCGTAAATACAATGTTGTAAAGGATGTAAAAAAGCATATACCAAGATAATTCAGAAATCGTTGCCTGTCAACATCGGGGAATATAGTTTAAGAGGGGCAAAGATAAGTACTCTTATAGTTGATTGCTGACCGCTGACAACACACGGGAAAAGGGGATTTCACATCCCCCGACTTACTTTAAGTATAAAACCGAAAATTGATAGCTGACAACCGAAGACTCATACAAGATTGTTTGCCTGGTCGTTTAAATCGCGCATAATAGATTCCAGTTTTTCAGTCAGCCACGGCTCATCAATGCTGCTAACGAAAAATGGCTCGCCAAAAATAACGACCACTTTCGTGAACGGGAATGGTATCATAAAATTGTCCCAGGTTTTGAGAACCAACTTTTTCTTTGCGCTAACGCCGACCGGTATAACAGGGATATTCGCTTCCCTCGCAATAGCAAATACCCCCGGCTTAACCCTGAACGCCGGTCCTCTTGGTCCGTCAAGCGTAATTGCGACTGGATATCCCTTTTTCGCTAAATCTATCATACCCTTAAGCCCACCTATAGCCCTGCGCGTTGAGGAACCACGAACAGGAATAAACCCGAGCCTCATTATGCCCCTTGCTATAAGTTCTCCATCGGTGTGCTCGCTAACAAGAACCGCTATTCCACGACCACGATGTGTATATGTCAGCGGCAATAAGCAGGAATGCCAGAACGCATAGACGACCGAATTGTATTTCCTCATAAGTTCAAGTGTTTCCTCATCCCTTATAACTTTTATCCGCCAGGTTGAACCGAGAAAACGAATCAAAAGCGGATAAGCAAATCCCACAATCCCCGGAAGATATTTTTCTTTAAAGCCCATCTTTTATTGGATAACTCCTTTTTGCATTATCAGTAAGGAGGGGGGAATGCCCTTCTTTTGAAAGATAAGAATGCCAATCCGGGCGACCCGACCGCAAAACATATGGGGTTCATCTGATATATCTCTTTATATCGCCCTCCCGCACAGCCTCAATAATTTTCAACATCTCTTTGTGAATCCTGGGGTTAGAGGCGACAATTCTATCGGAGCCGAGCTTCCAGGGCGCGCCATCAAAATCCGAGCTAACACCGCCAGCCATCCTCACGATGAAATCCCCGGCAGCCATATCCCACACCTTGAGCTTCAGTTCCCAGAAGCCATCAAATCGCCCGCAAGCAACATAAGCAAGGTCGAGCGCCGCAGACCCTGCCCGTCTTATCCCGAGCGCTGAAAAAGAAAACGCCTGAAAATAATCAAGATTATTCTCGTTGTACGGTGATAGGTCATAAGGGAAACCGGTTGCAAGAAGCGCGTCTTTAAGCGTCCCTGTCTCGCTCACTTTGATTTTCTGGCCGTTCAGATAAGCACCTGTTGCGTCTGCGAAAAAGAGCTCATCACGAAGCGGTTCGTAAATCACGCCAATTATAACCTCGCTGTTCTTGGCAAGGGCAATAGAAACCGCAAAAAACGGAAATGAATGCGCAAAATTGTTTGTGCCATCAAGCGGGTCGACTATCCAGGTATATTCAGATTCAGTTCCGCCTCGCTCCTCCGCAAGGACAGTATGCGTGGGAAAATTATCACTGATCATCTTTCTTATATATTCCTCCGAGGCAATATCAACGGAAGTCAGGAGTTCCCGTCCGGATTTTGAACTCACACTCTTTGAGCGGTAATATCCCTCGCGAAGGATCCTGCCCGCCCCGCGCGCTACTTCTATCGCAAAGTCCTTGTATTCCATATTATTTCAGAAGAAAAGCCTTTCGTATATGTTCAAAATTCTTTCCCGAAACCCTTATAAAATAAAGCCCACTCGGGTGCCCCTGTGGCATCCATTCAATCAACTTTTCCCCATAAAAGAGACCCTCGTAAAGATCGGCTACCTTCCTTCCCATAATGTCAAGCACAGAAATATTTGCTTGTACAGGATAAGGGGTTTTGATAAGTAATTTAAGATTTGAATTAAAAGGATTTGGATAAGGCTCTGATACATAAAAAGATAGTGGAGAAATTTTTTCGCGCTCTATATTTGTTTCGATCCCTGCATATGTCAACAATCTATAAAGGAACCTTTCAAGCGAAATAAAGGTAGCGGAACCGGAAATAGCCTCAAGCCCGAACGCAAAGTAGAACGCCTTGTACCCGTTCTCATAGAGGGTTGCCGCCCCGATACCTCGTGGGAGATATCGCAATATAACCCTGCCACCATCAAGTGCTTCAACGCTACTGGGGGATGTCTGATTCCCCGCACCAGGCGAACCTACTATTGCAATCCTCACACTGTCGGTAACAGGCGAACCAGGAACACCCTCAAGGATGTAATTGGAAACTCTATCAGCAGTATGAACAGCGCGAATGTAGTCCCTCATAAAAGATGAGCCCTGAATGGATTCCCCGATATTTTGTCCGGTAAGAATAAGGCACTTGCTGTCATCAAGATACCGAGAAAGCAAAAGCATATCCTCTGAATTAATAGGATTTGTCTCGTTTCCAGTGAACCAGATAAGAACATCATACTTTTGCAAAACCGAATCTGAAGGCGAGCCAAGCGAATCAATATCCCAGATATCGTAAAGGCACTGTAGATAATCAAGGGCGTGAGTGTAGTATTTTTCAATCTTTTCCCCGCCGTCGTCATCAACAACGAGAAGGCGTGTCCTTCCAAGCGGGAGCCTTAATGTATCATGAAGCGAGCGCTCTGCGTTTGTGGCGCTTATCTCTAATGCCAGATAAGCATAGCACGGGAATGTATAATTATTTATCGCCAGCCTTATCGGACCTGAGGTTGCCGAATCCCCGGCGTCAAGGTCGCCCAGTTCCGCGGTGTTAAGTGCAATTGCCAATGTCGGATCAAGGCTTCTTAAGGAGATCTCAACATCGCGCGCGGTTGGGTAGGGGAAATCGCCCTTGTGAAGAACTGAAAATCGAAGCGAAAGTGTCTCGCCCGGCTCCGCAATCATATTCCCATTGCCCCAACTTGAATCGTTGAAAGACCATCTCGTAAGCACTATTTGAGGATAATAACCCGGTCCAATCCCGTGATCCGCAAAAGAATTGAAAATAACATTAAAGTGTGGTGTGCCGGTGCTCAGATTTCCGTCGGAGTCATCGGTATAAAGATAATCCAAAAAATAATCAAAGAAATTGTTCGCGTGCCCGTACCTTGAAAAATGTGCGAGCGAATCGGCTGTGTGATGGGGGATATGTTCGCGAACGCCCCACAATGCGCCCGAAAGAATCGCGCTATCGTGATGGACCTCGCCGGTCGTATCGTCGGGGAAGCGAAGATTATTTATTAGGTTCCTAAAAGGACCGCCACAGATACCTTCACCATGGAGCGGGTCGTTGTTGATTGTGCAGGCGAAGTAATCGCTCCATGCCTCGTTCATTGCCCCAGACTGCCCCTCGTAAGGAAGATGAGCACCATTATACATATACTGCGTTACCCCATGGCTGTATTCGTGATAGACAACATCAGAGAACAATGCGAAATTCTTGCAAAATCCGTTTGGTCCAATAGCCCCATAATTCGTTCCCCAACCATCCCAGAAAGCATTGTCTGTCATTTCTCGCACCTGTGCACGAGCAGGAACAGAATAATCCATCGCTGTGAATGATGGGTCAAGTGCCTTGTACCAGGCGTGGACGAAATCCGTATGGTAATAAAGGTTGAGTTCATCAGGGTGAGCCAGCGCTTCGGTCCATACCCAGTTGTGAACGCATGGAGGATTTACGGGCGCAACATATGATGCGGGCGCACCGGGAATGTATTCAACATAAACATATTCGCCGTTTAGTCTTGCTCTTATTTCCTGCCCCGGAGCATTTGAGGGGTCATGAACAATGTAGTTCCCGAATGTATCAGTTGTGGCTGTGTAAAGAAAGTTCACGCTCAGGTGTCCGTTTTTAAATGGTGCCTCGTGATAACCATCAGACGGGCGTTGTGGATAATAATGTATTCCTACATACCCGCTAACATCATAATGATACATCACTGTGTTAACATAATGCAAAATCTCTCCACTTCCAGCATCAACAAATACTGCGTAGCGCTCAGTGAGGCTCGCACGATAAAACGCAAGATATGATAGCCTGTAAATCCCCTCGTAATAGTAATAGAGAAGTTCAGCGGATTCAAGCGAATCGATTTTGCCCGTGAAAAAAGAGCCAAGGATCTCTTTCAGTTCGGCTTCAGATATCCGCAGGGCTGACCTAAATGGTGCAGGTTTAAAGCGCCCACGAAGACCCCATAGTTCGTAAAAATTGCCATCCTCAATCAGCCTGAATTCAAAATCCCGCTCCCAGATTTTTGTCCTATTATAAAGTAGTTCGCGCCGGAGGAAAATATGGTTTCCATATCTATGCTCAACTGGTTTGCCAAGCGACAATGAGGATATATCACCGAACCATTCGGGATGCAAGCGGATAAAATTTTCGGTCTCCAGGTCAATTGTGTTTGCGGAAAATACAACCCTTTCTTTGTAGGGTATGCACCAGCCATTGTCAGATACGAAGAAATTATTTTCCTTATGGAATTTTGAAGCGAGAAGCTGGGGAACTAAGAGAGCAAGTATTATGCCAATCCTTTTCATATTATCCCCCTTCTTTTGAATTTTCCATATCTACTTTTCTTTTTAAGGGGTTTTGCACGGGGTATAAAGTTTTTCTTTAATTCCCTTATTTTATCTCTAATTTTAATGGCGAATTCAAATTCAAGATTGTCCGAAGCCTCTTTCATCATCTGGTAGAGCAGTTCAATCTGTTCGTCAATGGGGAGCGAGGATAAATCTGGAATTGTTTCCTCGCTCGTCCTGAATTCCGATTCAAGGCTTGCAATCTGTGTGGTAGCAAGCACCTGCTCACGGGTTTTGATGATTGTTTTGGGGGTAATATTGTGTTCCTCGTTATACTTGAGCTGGATTAGTCTTCGTCTTGAGGTTTCGGCGATAGCCTGTTCCATTGCGGGGGTTATCTCGTCGGCATAGAGAATAACTGTCCCAGCAGCGTTCCTCGCGGATCGTCCTGCTGTCTGGATAATTGAACGGGCAGAGCGCAGGAATCCGACCTTATCCGCATCGAGGATTGCAACAAGCGATACTTCTGGCAAATCAAGCCCTTCCCGTAGCAGATTTATCCCCACAAGGACATCAAATTCCCCGAGCCTCAGCCCGCGAAGAAGTTCCATCCTTTCAATAGCCTCAAGTTCCGAATGCAAATACCGGCTTCTTAGACCGACCTCGGTGAGGTACGCCGATAAATCCTCAGCCATCCTTTTTGTGAGCGTTGTGACGAGAACTCGCTCATTTTTCGCCACGCGAATCTTTATCTCCTTGATCAGGTCCTCAACCTGGGTACTGCTCGGTCTCACAATGATTTCCGGATCCACAAGCCCAGTAGGACGGACTATCTGTTCAACGACCTCGCCCTTGCATCGTTCAAGTTCAAACTCCGCTGGCGTCGCCGAAACAAATATAACCTGATTTATGAGAGATTCAAACTCCTCAAAGTAAAGCGGGCGGTTATCAAGGGCTGATGGCAACCTGAACCCATATTCAATGAGCGAGAGCTTCCGACTCCTATCGCCCATATACATTCCCTGGAGTTGGGGGATAGTTACATGGCTTTCGTCTATGATTAGCAGGAAATCGCGCGGGAAATAATCGAGCAATACGCTTGGTCTTTCGCCAGGCTTTCTCCCCGAGATATGACGCGAGTAGTTCTCAATCCCTGGGCAATAGCCAAACTCAAGCATAAGTTCAATATCAAAGCGTGTTCGCGTTTTTATTCTCTGCGCCTCAAGGAGCTTCCCGGCCTCCTCAAATTCCAATACCCTTTGTTCAAGCTCAGCCTCAATTGACCGAACCGCCTCCTTAAGCCTGCTCCTTGTTGTGACAAAATGCCTTGCCGGATATATGGTTAGTTTATCTTTTTTCTCAAAAACCTCGCCCGAAACAGGATGGATAAGCTCAACAGATTCGATAGTATCCCCCCAGTACTGCAGCCGTATTACCCTGTCCTCATATGCCGGGTATATCTCAACGACATCGCCCCTAACCCGCACTTTCCCTCGTCCAAAGTCGGCGTCGTTTCTTGTATAGTGAATGTCAATCAGGCGGTGGAGGAGCTCTTCTCGTGAAAGCTCTTGCCCTTTTTCTACGGAGACTAAAAGCTCGCGGTAATCGGCAGGGGACCCGAGCCCATAGATACACGATACCGATGCAACCACAATGACATCTCTTCGCTCAAGGACTGAGGCTGTTGCGCGGAGGCGAAGTTTATCTATAAGGTCGTTTATTGTCGCCTCTTTTGAGATGTAAGTATCGGTTACCGGTATATATGCCTCAGGCTGGTAGTAGTCGTAATAACTTATGAAATATTCCACCGCGTTATGTGGGAAAAACCCCTTGAACTCACCGTAAAGCTGGGCGGCGAGCGTTTTGTTGTGCGAAATAACGAGCGTAGGTTTTTGGACATTGGCAATTACATTTGCTATTGTGAATGTTTTTCCGCTTCCGGTGACCCCGAGCAGGGTTTGATAGCGTTTGCCTTCAAGTATTCCACGGGTCAGCTCCGCGATTGCCTTAGGCTGGTCGCCTTTTGGGGTCATATTTGAAACAAGTTCGAACCCGGGCATATATATTAAATATATATGAATTTTTGTAATTTTCCAGCAAAAAAACCGCATCTTTTGGCGCGAAGGGGTTCGTTTTAAGTCCCCTGCGCTTAGCGCCACTGTTTGGATAAAAAATAGGGTTGAGCAGAAATATCGCACAATTAAAAGTTAATTAATGTGTTTTTTCAATTTATCAAGAAACCGTTTCCAATTTTAAATTGGGGCAGAATTGTGAGGCTTCGTCATTCTTCTTGCTTTTGCCTTCTCCCCTCTACCCTTAGCCTGATATCAGTTCATAGCCGTGTAATTTATATTCGCTATTTTATGAGCATCATCCGGTGAAGCTCTATTCCCCGTGATGTAGTTAGCTTTGCAAAGTAGATGCCCGCTGGAAGATTCCCTGCATCCCATTTCACAAAGTGAATCCCCATCTCTTCGTACCCATCAACAAGGGTAGATACCAAATTCCCAAGAATATTAACGATTTCCAGTTTTATATGCTCATTATCTGGCACATTGTAAACGATTGTCGTCGACACATTAAACGGGTTGGGGAAATTCCCGTAAAATGCGATGGGCTTGCTTTTGCTCTGTTCGGGAATGCCAACTGAGGTATGTAAAAGTATAGTAGAATCAGTTGTGCCATCGTTACCAATATCTTTTTGCAAGTAGATATTGGTTGTGTTCAGATTATTCCAATCGTTCACATTGAAGCTGTGGGTCTCGCTTGTGGAAGTAGAAATGGAATCCATTGAAAAAACCCTGCTAACAAATGTAGAGAGGGAATCGCACTGTTCAAAATAAACCGTATATCTGAACCCTCCTTCTTTTCTCCCTGAGAGGCGCCTTTCCATTTTTAACGCCGTGTGACTTGTGTCATCAATAGTGATCACAATTGTTTCGCCCTGTGCAATAGAAAGTCGATTAAGGTAGACAGCCCTGTTTGAAAGTGGGGAACCCTCATCTGTAACAACACCAACAACATTAAATGTTCGCCTTGAGGGGGTATTAGTGGTAATGCCGACCTTATGATGATTGTAAATTTGGAAATAAAATGTGTCGCCCACAGAAGCGGTGATGTTATCAAAATCCAAAAAGCTATTATTGGGCGAGACAAAACCAACCGCAAGCGAATCGTTCACAAGCGCATAATAGCGAATTCGCCCGTTTGTAGCGTTTCTTATCCAGAAACTGTTAGGATTGGCAGGATCTCCAGCTCCTCTATATGTCACCCAGCCTAAAGAGGATGAATCGCTTATAAAAGTAGTGGTGGAGTTAGAACCCGCAGAATCTCCGGCGGCATTATATACAACTGCTCGCCCGCTTAAAGATGTGTAGATCCAGGTTGAGAATCCCCCAAGATTCGACTGAATCCATTCATAAGAAAATCGTGGACGAGTATACACATAATTGACCGGGCAAAGTTCAAGACCCAAATAATTTGTCCAATCATGATGGGCATATTTCCAGGTCTCGTGCAATGTATCAAGAAGTAGTGTCTCAATGCTTATACCGTTATTGGGGTCATATAGTTCGAGTGTAAAATTGTGGTCGTCCTGCTGTGCGAGACGAAAAGGGGTTACCTCATGACCGGGCGGGTCTATTCCAAGAACGAATAGTGAATCTAAGTAGTCCCTGTGCCAGCGTCTTACTATTCCCGATGGTCGATTCCTCCAGTGCGCCCAGTGTTCCCATGCGGGCGTGCCGAATTGATACAAGAATATTGTGTTTATGAGATGCTTCAAAGTATCGTTTATTGGGATTTCAAAGGCATGGTCTTCACCCGTAGGATTCCATCTCAGGTCTGTAATATGCCAGAAATTATCGTGGAAGCCCATCATAGTATTAGCCATCCCATAACAGGAGCCCTTCCAGTTATAAGCGTTTATTCTTGCAATGGAATGATAATATCTTGAGGCAAGCGGTCGGTGTGAACCTCCGGGTGTTTCACAGATACTCTGTCCAAAGGCATCACGAAAATCCTGCCACATAGGCCAGGTTCTGCCGTCAGTATACCAAATATCCCTGGGTTCATTCAAAAAAGACCAGCCATCAAAGTGTGGAATAATAAAGTGCTTCAGGATAACAAGATCTTGCCCCATTATAGTGTAGATAAATTGCCCTACCACACAAACATCCTTGCAATAATTTCCATTATAGTAGCGCCCGACAACCTTTATTGAATCCGGTTTGAAAACATCAAGTATTTGTAGTCCACCGTTTCCTGTTGCGCAGAAGACGAAACTATCATAAAGTGTTTCATCAATAAAAACATTTTGCACTGAAGCAGACAGATCAAAGGTATAACGCCCGATCTCACGGATCGATGCGGGATTTGAAACATCAAGCATTCTAAGGATATTCCCGGTTCCAACATAAGCCACCCCCCCTATAACCCTAACACAGTTTACCCTTCCACAGGCTGTGTAAGAACCGAGTAAACTTTCAGTATAAGCATCGTAAACATACAACCCGTTCCCGCAGCCAACATAAATGTGATAAGTATTGTCAAAAGCCACACAATAGGCTATAGCCGGGGTCGATATGACATGCGATGTGCCGGCACTAAAATTCATTAGAAATACTCCATCGCTTAATTCAGCCACCACAACGAACGGGTGCAAGACATCAATTCCGGTCGCATAGCTTGCTGATGGGTGATCGTAACGGAAATCTGGTGAACTCGGACAGGGATTCGCATCCAGCATTATAAAATCAACCGACATATTGGGGACGCAGAGTTCTACGCCAAAGGTGTCAACGACGCCTACCGCGCAATCGTTAAATCTTTGGGTTGTACCGTAAACACAAACTGAATCCGGATGCCAGGGATTCGTTATATTAAAGTATTCTATGCCAGATACTCCAACCGCCACATACAGATAATCACCAAATGCAGAGATAGCCTGTCCGCTGTTTATCAACCGGACACTGGTAACGAAATTCGTGTGTAGGGAATCCGGCTGCGCAAAAAGAATGGAGAAAAAGATAATAAAAATTAGCAAAACGCATCTTCCCATAAATACCCCCTTTTTTGTTTTTGAAAGCATCTAAAACAGTGCTGGTATTCATAGGATATTTAAGGTTAAAATTTTTTTCTTTTAGATAATCAGTCCTGAAAGCGTAAAGCTAATTTCTTTCTCCTTTTTTTCAGAACGATATTTATTAACAACTAATACTTTATGTCGGTTTAAAGATATTTCGCAATGGATATTTTGTCAAGTTCTTTTTTGACAAGGTTGTAAGAATTTGTAGCAACAGAAATTCGGGAAATTTATAATCTCTGTAAGTGTGGGAGAGACTCACACCATCAATAAGGTTTTATTCCTCTATGTTTATTGATTCAACCTGCGTAGTTTCAGGGGTTTGTGATTCTGGAACTATATATGGCGAGGGGGTTTTCTTCGTTTTTCTGGTTAAACCTGTTGCCGGCGAAACCGATGTGGCTGGTTTTGCACCTTCAATCAGGCTCAATACATTTTGCCTCGTAATATACAGATCCATTGCGGTTAATTTTGGCGGAAGCGGTATAAGCGGGAATCCATTGAACCAGAGCCTTAGAGCCTGAGGCTTCCCAACCGTAAGGAAGAAAGAATCCTTTGCTCGCCAGGTCTTTTTCATTCCTGGCGTAACAGTGCCCTTAAAAGCGCGCCTGTAATCAGTCTCAACGAGAAGCGTTGTGGTTTCTTTTACCTCAACATCAAGCGTCACTGAATCAACACGCCCTATCGCCCAGGCGGGGTTTATCGGTCCAATCTTGCACATAACGCTCTGCGAGATACCCTCGCCAGCAGGAAGCAATCGACGCGCAATTGTCGAATCAAGAACAGACTCAATCTTTATGCCCGACGGCATTTGTTCAAATTTATCCCTCTTTCCCTTAACGAATATAATGATGCTCAAAAGGATAACCGCCGCGCCAGCTATCATAATTATTCCGCCCCAGGAAAGCGGGAGGATTCTTTTTGATGTGATCCCTGGTTTTTCCCTCGGTTCAATATAATTGATCTCGTGGCTCTTTGCGCCCAGTGCCTCCTTATACATATTAAGAACTTCTGCAGGGTCAAGCCCGACAGAACGGGCGAAGGCTTTGAGGTATCCCTGGAGGTATATATCTGCCGGGAAAAGTGAACGCTCGCCTTCCTCAATAGCCCGCAAATACTTCTCGCGAATATGCGTCTCTTTTGCAATATCTTCAATGCTTTTGCCAGTTCTCAAGCGATTCTCTTTAATCAATGCGCCGAGCGATTTTAGTTTGTCGTTCACTCCAGAAGCTCCTTGAGTTTTATTCCAAACTTGCCAAGCATTCTCACAAACTTTCCCACGGGAAGCCCTACAACATTAAAATAACATCCATCCAACCTTTCCACAAGAAGCGCACCTTTTTCCTGGATCCCATATGCGCCAGCCTTGTCAAATGGCTCGCCAGTCGCTATGTAAGCCTCGATTTCCTCCTCCTTAAGTTTGTAAAACTTTACCCTGGTCACCTCAAAATCTGAAAGAATCTTATCCTGCTTTTTAATTGCTATGCCAGTGAAAACCTCGTGCCAGGTACCCGAAAGGCGCTCAAGCATCATCTTTGCTGAAGCGCTTCCAGCTGGCTTTAGAAGAATCTCCCCATCAATATAAACGATTGTATCAAAAGCGGCATATATTTTGTCGTGTTCAGAAGGTACTGCTTCAAGCTTTTTTATGGCTGAAAACATCGCGAATTCTGATGGGCTAAGACTTGAAGGGGTATAGGAATCATCAGGTGGGGTAAGTTGCACAAAAGGGATCCCGATTCGCCGTAATAGTTCAGCTCTTCGTGGGGAACGAGATACTAAAACGATCTGCCTCATTTCAGCCCTTTCGAATCGAGGTAAAAGGTCACAGGACCATCGTTAAATATTTCAACAAGCATCTTTGCCCCGAATATGCCACTTTTTACATTTACCCCCTCTTTAGCAAGGAATGCGATGAATTGCTCGTATAATGGAATAGCAAACTGGGGTTGAGCTGCATAACTGAAACTCGGGCGACGACCTTTTCTGAGATCGGCACAAAGCGTGAACTGGGACACAACAAGGAATTCTCCGCCTGCCTCCTTTATGCTTAGATTCATTTTCCCGTCCTCATCCTCAAATATTCTCAAATTGACAATTTTCTCGGCAAGGAGGAGCGCGTCCTGAGAGGTATCGCTATTTTCAATCCCTAAAAGGATCAAAATGCCCTTCCCGATAGATGAGACAAGTTCGCCATTGACTTTGACTGCTCCTGAACTTACCCTTTGCAAAACCGCTTTCACTTCCACCACCTCCCGGCAATCAGGGCGACAATTCCGAGAATCATGGCTATTTTAAGGATTAGCGAAAGGAGACGAAATTTTTGTGGTTTAGGTTTCCCAAACATAATTTCAAGTAAAACAATCAAAAGTAGGGGAACTATTGAGAAAAGATTTAAATAAAGATACGCAACTCCAAACAATCCTATAAGATAGGGAACAAACAATATTCCCAAAAGGAGTATAAGGTCAACCGCGATGATTACTCTTGCAGTTTTTGTTCCCCATGAAATCGGGATTGTCCTTGCGCCAAGAATCACATCTCCCGGCATATCCACAATATCCTTGATTATCTCCCGTGCAAAATGAACGAGAAACGCAAACAAGGCAGCAAAAATAAGGGCACCATTTACAGGTGGTCCTCCAGCATAAATGAAAATGAATCCGCAGAGAAACGCCACAATCAAATTCCCAACGAGCAGGCGCTTTTTGAGTTGCGCGTCATAAAGGAAAAGGAGAAGCGCAGAAACACTTGCCCAAATAAGATGGAAGCGTTTCAGGAAATAGGTCAAAAAAACACCGCTAAGCAAAAGAGCAATCCCAATGTTTTTAGCATAATTTGGCGATATCCTTCCTGAGGGTAATGGGCGATCGGGAGAATTTATAATATCTATTGTAAGGTCAAAATAGTCGTTTAGCACATTCCCGCCCGCAAATATGAGGCACGCCGAAAGAAAGACCATCGTTTTATACAGAGGCTCAAAATCAGAGTCGGACAGAAAAAAAGCGGTGATTATCGTAAACACGAGGATAAGAAGGTTATTGACACGAATTAGTTCAAAATAGTCAACTACTCCTTGCGGTAGCAAAAAGTTCCCTGTATAATTCTTCACAGGAGTATACTGGTTGTTCTTCATAACTATAAAATATACTTCAGCAATCCGTGATGTCAACAACTGACTGGAACGGTTCAGCAAGCCGAGGATTTTTTCCGTACAACCAGAACGAGAAAACCAAAATGTACACAAGCTTACCGCTTAAGATAGAAAGCCACAAAACCCCGGTATTTTTAGATAAACGAATCCTCCAACCTCGAACCATGAACCACTCAATTAGTGTTTCCTCAAAATGGTTGACTATTCAGGTAGAGATTTTTATTTTATGTTTATGGTAGAGTTGCACAAAAAATACGACTTTGTGGCACTTTACTCGGGCGGGCTTGATTCAAGCCTTGCCATAAAAATTATTGCTAAAAGGGGATTTTCAGTGCTTGCTATAAAATTTGCAACCCCATTTTCACCGGGCAAAAGGATTACCGAGGAAAAATTTTATTTCAATGCATCGCTTGGAGTTGATACGCTTGTTGTGCCGCTTGGCGAAAGCTATGTGGAGTTAATTAAGTCCCCGCAATATGGATATGGCAGCAATATGAACCCGTGCATTGACTGCAAAATATTCTTTTTGAGAGAGGCAAAACGCGTAATGGAGACAATTGGTGCTAAGGGGATTATAACGGGCGAGGTTCTTGGTCAGCGACCAATGAGCCAGAATATCCAGGCTCTTCAACTTATCGAGCGAAAAAGCGGGACAACCGGTATACTTTTGCGTCCGCTGTCGGGAAAACTTCTTCCCCAAACGGAACTCGAAAAATCTGGCATAATTTCGCGCGAGGACCTATACGACATAAACGGCAGGACAAGGCGCCAAACGCTTGAACTCGCGAAAAGGCTTGGTGTTGTTGAATTCACATCTCCTGCAGGTGGATGCCTTCTTACTGACCCTGGCTACGCCAGACGGCTGAAAGAATCACTGGAACACTCCGAATACCACCTTGATGATCTTGAGGCATTGAAATTCGGCAGACATTTCCGCCTGCCCGACAAAAGCAAACTTATTGTGGGAAGGAATGAGTTCGAAAATAATTACCTTGCCGGGTTCCTCAAAAATAAGATCATCCTTGAGGATGCACTCCGTCCAGGTCCCACCTGCTTTCTTTCTCCTCAGGCAAGCTCAGAGAGTATCAGGCTTTCCGCTGAAATCTGCGCGCATTACTCAAAAAGCAAAGATGACCAAACAGCCCTGATAAACATTAAGGCTGAAAAAAATTTCGCTTTGCAGGTCAAACCCGCAGACGACAAAACAGTTCGTCAGTATATAATAAGCCTTTGAACATTTTAAAATTTTAAAAATTGTTGATGCGAATTGTTGAAAACTTAAAAGGCTTAATGGAATTCCGATAAATTTTTGAACGATGAGCAACGGGCAGAAAAGGATACTTATAGTTGATGATGAGCCGGGGATAAGGGAACTCTTGTCGTCATATTTTCGCGCGCAGGGACATGAGATACTTAATGCGCCGGGTGGCTTTGAGGCGCTCGCATATATCCGCCGAGAACATATTGATTTATTATTTCTTGATATAGGAATGCCACGCCTTGATGGTCTTGAGATACTCAGGAAGCTGAGGGAACTTGGACGGGATTTTCCGGTGATAATTCTGACCGCCCACGATGATATGAAAACCACAATAGAAGCGATGAAACTCGGTGCCTTTGATTTTATCACCAAGCCATTCAGGCTTGAGGATATTGAGGCAAGAGCGCGCCTTGCATTTATGACCCACGAGTTGAGAAAGAAACAGACTAAGGAGCGCGAAAGTTCAAGAAAGGTCGCAGATTACCTTGTCGGAAGGCATCCTGTAATGATTGAACTTTATAAAACGCTCGGGGTCATTGCCACGACGACAAATGAGTTTACGGTTCTAATTGAGGGGGAGAGTGGGGTAGGGAAGGAGATTGTGGCTCGGGTAATACACGCGTGGACGGTTCCTGATGAGCCATTTGTTACTGTGGACTGTGCGCTCCTCCCCGAAAATATTCTTGAGGCAGAACTCTTCGGGTACGAAAAGGGGGCATTTACAGGTGCAGAAACCTCAAAGCCGGGCAAGTTTGAGATCGCAAAAAAGGGCATAATTTACCTCGATGAAATTGGCGAGATGCCAAAAAACCTTCAAGCCAAACTCCTCCGCGTCCTTCAAACAAGGGAATTTGAACGCCTCGGCGGTCTTAAGACATTCAAAACCGAAGCAAGGTTTATTTCCGCTACGAACAGAAATATTGAAGTAATGGTGAAAAACGGCGAGTTCAGGGAGGACCTTTATTACAGGCTTAATGTGATCAGGATTCGTGTCCCCCCGCTTCGCGAACGAAAATCCGATATCCCACTTCTTGTAAACCATTTTCTTGCGAAGGTGGAACAAAGCCTTTCTCGTTCCGTGGTAATAGCGCCCGAGGCTATGGAGGTGCTTTTGAAATATGACTATCCCGGAAATGTTCGCGAACTCGAGCATATCATCGCTTGTGCCGCAGCTTTTGCCAATAACGGTGTGATCACCGTTTCAAATCTCCCAAAACATTTGCTTGTCGATGCAAAATCTAATCCTGTGCCATCCTCAAGGGAGGAAATAACTAACCAGGCTGACAGGGAATATATAACGCGCGTCTTAAATGATACGAACTGGAATGTCACACAAGCTGCAAGGATAATTGGAATCACCCGCCAGAGCCTTCACCGAATTATGAAGCGCTACGGCATTACAAGAGCAATCTCATAATGTCTTATTTCCCCTGAAAATTACTTTATGTCAATCCTCTTCGCACAGGCACTTCCGATGCCAAGGTGCTCAGCATATTCAATCTGTTTCTCAAATGGTATATCTGGATATATTGCTTTGATCTTGTTTTCAGCGTTGATCAGCTTCTGGAAAATGGAACTGGTTTTGCGAGGGGTTCCATTATTCACAAGTTCCAATGATAAGGCGTCAATCGCCACAGGGTCGTTTGAACCGAAGACCCCTATATCCTCAAAGATTATTTCTTGTTCGTATGGCATACAGTCGCATTGTGGGGTGATGTTCACAAGGAAATTCAAAAATACGGCTCTACCCGAGATATGATCAAAAACCCCTTTTGCGCTTTCAATGAGCCTTTCAAGGAAATCAACCGGATTATGTCTCCAGATAAATTTTAACGCATCAACGGGACAAATAGCAATGCAACTTGCACACCCGATACAAATGTTCAGGTTGAATACAGGTAGACCACCCAAAAGCCTTATTGCAGAAACAGGACAGATACTCGCGCATCTCCCACATCCTGTGCACTTTTCCTCTTTTAGGCTCGGCTTAACCTCGGCATGAATTAATTGCTTCAACCTTCTTGACGCAAACCCCATGCTAAGATTCTTGAGCGCGCCACCAAACCCCGATTCTATATGCCCCTTGAAATGCGACACAACAACGAACCCGTCAGCCTCTTTTAAGATCCCACAGAGATCAAGTTCTCCAAAATGTTTACAGCTTATCCTGTATTTAAATGTGTTCTCGCCCCGCAAACCATCAGCTATAATAATAGGGGCATCAGGGAAATCAAACCCATGCTCCCGTGCAAGATTTATTGCGGAGACCGCCTCCCTCCTCTTGCCAGAATAAAGGGTCAGGCTATCGGTTAAAAAAGGAATCCCACCCCTTCTTTTTATCTCGTCAATAATAGGGCGAAAAATAGATGGCGGAAGATAAGTTTTATTATTTTCCTCGCCCCAGTGGAGCTTTATCCCGATAAGTTTGCCCTCCCTCACAAAGGAAAGGTCAAGCCTATCAAGAACGGATTTTATCTTATCATCATTAAGGGGTACACCAGCAAAGTAAACCTCAGCTTCCCTCAAACGACCGTCTGAACAACTCATACTCAAGGGCTTCCTTTAGTTTTTCAAATTTTATCCTGTTTTTCTGAACCCTTTCCGAGCGTTCCGCAAGCCGATACATATCCTCCAATTCACCGACATCGTTCATAAAGTATTTTATAATGCCCAGCTGGTATTCAAGCTGTCCCACTCTAAAGACCGCAAACTCGTACATATTTTCAAGCGCGACCCTTGACCGCTTCTTCAGTTCATCGTGCTCTTGGGAAAAATATGCTGCGCCCGAGGTGTGTTCAAACGGATTGCTCATCTTTGTTCGCGAACCTTGAGTGTGAAAAGCTTATTTGTTACTGAAAGGGCAAGCACAAAGATGGAATCGGCGTGTTCAGGCACAGCAAAGCCTGCCCTTATACCTTTAAAAATGGTCCTTGTTAACAGAATATCGGAGACACCAGTACGATTAAACACTATGCCGGGAATTATTGTATATCCAGCATCCCTTACGCTAAAAATGATATAGCCTGGAATGTATATCAGGCAGGAGTCTACCCGTGGACCATCCCAGTTTATGTAGAGCGAATCCCCTACAGCGATAAATACCGTGTCGTTGAGATGCTGATTCTGTCTCAGAAGCGGCACATTTTTTAGCCGTGCAAAAAACTCGTTCCCGGTGTGAGTACAGGAAATATTAAGTGTATCATCATACGGAATGCTCCCGCCCGGCGAATATGAACCATCAACATTTGCCCTGAAAATAACGCCATTAACATTGAGGCTTGCCCGGGTTGTTCTTCCGCCAGGGGTGAATATTTCAATATTCCCTGTTCCCTGTGTATCGCTCAAAAAAGACCAACCAAGGCTTCCGCTAATAGCGAGGTTTTCAGTCCCGATGATTTTGTCCGTAAAAGTGCTATTCGGTTGATTTGCAGTCGGTTTTTTTTCACATCCAACAAGAAAGCCCAGGCTAAAAATTATCAATGCTGCGAGATTTATATTTATAATACTCGCTGGCTTCATCAAGGAACCGCCTTTCTGTCCTGGTGAGGCTTTCAATCCCGAATTCCTTTATCTTTGAAAGGATTCTGTCAAGTTCCTGTTCCAATTCTTTTTCCCTTTCAAGCATTTTGTTGAAGCGGGCGATTTGGTTTCTGTTTTTGTGGTAAATGATAAGCTGCCAGATTTTGAGATATACAAGCCCGACAAACATTCCAGCAAGGTGGGCGGAGTGAGCGATATGGTCGCCCGGGGATTGAAGCGACATAACAAACTCAAGCACAGCGAAGATAATCACAAGTGTTCGCGCTTTTATCGGGAACAAAAAATACAAAAGTAGATACTGGTCAGGGAAGATCAAGCCGAACGCCAAAAGCAACCCGTAAATAGAGCCGGATGCCCCAATAGTCAGCTGTCCGCTCAGGAAGACTGACGCAATCCCTGCGCCAATTCCGCAGGTCAAATAGTAAAGCAAAAATCTGGAGCTTCCCCAAAGTTGTTCGAGTTGACGCCCGAAGACCCACAGCGCAAACATATTGAAAAAGAGATGGAAAAATCCGCCGTGCAAAAATTGATATGTCACAAGCTGCCACAGCCATAACGATTTAAACACTTTTTGTGGATTCAGCCCCAGGTAGTATATGCAGGGTGGATAAACCATTTTTACGAGGAGCATCAAGGAAGAAAGCACAATTAGGGTGTTTACCGCAATCTTGCGTTCGTCTGTGAGGTATCCCTCAAATGTATCCGCATTAACCCATTTCATCAGAAAAATATACAACGGTTTCCCGTTTTTTTCAAGTTTACAAATTATCTTTCGGCTAAGTTCTTACGGAATTAAATTTTTTCAAGTGCGCTTTCAAGATCATCAAGGAGGTCCTGGACATCTTCAATCCCTACCGAAAGCCGAATAAGATTATCCTTAATCCCGACCTTTTCTCGCTCTTCTTTTGTTAGTCCTGCGTGTGTCATACACGCCGGGATTTCAACGAGCGATTCAACACCACCGAGGCTTTCAGCAAGCGCAATGATATTAAGGCTTTCAACGAACTTCTTTGCCGTGTTAATATCCCCCTTTATCTCAAAGGATACCATCCCGCCAAAGCCCTTCATTTGCTTCCTGGCAATCGCATATTGGGGATTATCGGGTAATCCAGGATAATACACCTTATCAATTTTCGGGTGCTTTTTAAGGTAATTAACAATCTCCCTTGCGTTTGCTTCGTGCTGGCGCATCCTGACAAAAAGGGTCTTTATCCCGCGAAGCACCATAAAACTATCAAATGGCGAAAGAATTGCCCCGATGGCATTCTGATTAAACTTGAGCATCTGGTATATATTCTCATCATTGAGCATTACAGCCCCGCCAATTGAATCGCTGTGCCCATTTATATATTTAGTTGTGCTGTGAACAACGATATCGGCGCCGAGTTGAAGCGGGTTCTGAAAACAAGGGGTTGCGAATGTATTGTCAACAACTGTTATACAACCCCTTTTTCTCGCAATACCTGATATTGCCTCAATGTCGCAGAGTTTCAGCAGGGGATTGGTTGGGGATTCAAGCCACACCATTTTTGAATTCCCTTTTAAAGCCGATTCAATATTCTCGCTTTTTGTTGCGTCCACATAAGTTATCTCGCAAGAAAGTTTTTCACGCACAAGCGTGTTGAATAGCCTTTTAGTGCCGCCGTAAAGGTCGTCGCAGGCGATAATATGATCGCCCTTGTTCAGAAGGGTTACAAGTAGCGTGCTTTCTGCCGCCAATCCCGAGGCAAAAGCGAGCGCAAATTTTGCTCCTTCTATAGCGGCAAGGCGAGATTCAAGCGCATCTCGTGTTGGGTTTGCGGTCCTTGAATACTCGTAGCCGGATGTGGGTTTATCGGTCTGTTTCCTCGCAAATGTTGATGATAAGTGTATAGGTATAACGACATCCCCAAAACCCCCCTCCTTAAAATTGGGTTCCTCGCCCGTGTGTATAGCCTTTGTCTCTGGTCTCATAGAAATCCTTTCTCTTTCATCCAGTCTTCGTCAAGGAATTTACTTAAATAGTTCCGTGCGGTATCGGGAAGTATTACCACTATCGTTTTGTCCTCATCTATCCCCTTTGCGATTTGAAGCGCTGCGTAAACAGCTGCACCGCTTGAGCCACCGGCGAGAATCCCTTCCTCGCGGATAAGTCGCCTTGCAGTCAAAAAAGCATCCCTATCCGAAACCTGGATTATATCGTCAATATACTCAAACCTCATTGTCTCGCAGAGCTTATCCTCGCCTATACCCTCAACATTATAAAGGGATGGTTTTACAAGCTTTCGGCTTTTAAACCAGTCAAAATATACAGAGCCAATGGGGTCAACCGCAATAATTTTTATATCAGCCTTTTTCTCTTTCAGAAACCTTCCGACCCCCGAGACCGTTCCTCCTGTGCCTGCGCCCGCAACGAAATAGTCAATCTTTCCTTCTGTCTGTTTCCATATCTCGGGTCCTGTTAATTTATAATGAGCCTCAACATTATCAAGGTTTGAATACTGATTTACAAAGTAGGAATTAGGAATTTCGCGTGCTTTCCGCTTTGCGACCTCATAATAGCTCAGTTCGGATTCCGCCGGAACATCGGTAGGGCAAATGATAATTTCTGCGCCAAAAGCTTTGAGCAGGTTTATTTTTTCCTTGCTCATCTTATCAGGGATTGTGAATATCATCCTGAAACCTTTTACCGCGGCGTACATAGCGAGCCCAACGCCCGTATTGCCGGATGTTGCCTCAATAATTGTTCCGCCTGGTTTGAGTTCGCCAGCGTGTAATGCCTTTTCAATCATATATAGTGCCATTCTGTCCTTGACACTGCCGCCGGGGTTCAGATACTCAAGTTTTGCCATGATAACCGGGCGTAACCCCTTTGCTATGCGCTGGAGCCTCACAAGTGGCGTATCACCTATTACCTCAAGGATATTATTGTAGTACTTCATAGAAACCTCGCGGTAGAATTAAATTATTTTACTAATTTAGTCAAGATATTTTTGTTTGAGGGTCAAAAATACTTCTTGCATGTGATTTTTTTATATATTATTATAAGTGTGAACCTAATGAAAGGAGGAAGTATGAGAAGGGCGTTAGTGTTGTTGTGTATTGTGTCCATTGCGATTATTGCTGCAGTGCCAAGGGTACTAAATTACCAGGGGAAACTTCTGGATTCCTCTGGGGTTGGGGTAAACGACACGCTTTCACTAACATTTAGAATCTATACAACCGAGACAGGCGGAAGCCCAATCTGGGAACAGACGATTTCGGATGTTGTAGTTAAGCAGGGGTTGTTCTCTGTTGAATTATCGGGATTTCCAGATACAGTCGATTTTTCGGTTCCCTATTGGCTTGAGGTAGTTATTAATGGTGAAGTGATTGGTTTGCGAGAGAGGCTTGTATCCTCACCATACAGCATAAGGGCACAAACAGTGGAGCGGGCGGTTCAGTCCATTAGTTCAAGCGCTAACACTACTGGACGAACAGCTCACCTGAGGTTTATACCATACAGCGGAAGCTCAGTCACGGAATCAGAAAGCGGGGATACTATATTTGTGGCAATTGGTGGTGGTGCCGGAGCTACCCCGAATCTTGACGCTGTCCTCTCAGCTGGAAATAGTGCAGGGAATAAGCAAATAAAGAATTTACTAGAACCTACTGACAATCAGGATGCGGCAACGAAAAATTATGTTGATAGTCGTCTAATGGAAGGGGTACCCCATGCATGGTTTGCAGACCATGCTATGGAGGCTGACCGTGCCCATAGTATTGAATTGTGGGGAGAATTTCGTGATAACAACGGTAACACCGGGAATCCCGGACAGGTTTTAACTAGTAATGGTTGGTCAGCAGTTTGGTCAGACATTCCTAATGATAGCGACTGGGTCATATCTGGGAGCAATATGTATGCCGGTGTTAGCGGCAATGTTGGTATTGGGACGACAAACCCCACAGCAAAGCTTGAGGTAGCAGGGCAGATTAAAATTACCGGGGGTTCCCCTGGTGCGGGCAAGGTTTTGACCTCCGATTCCACTGGGCTTGCAAGCTGGCAACCTATTCCATCTGGCGGTTCGGGTGCTGTGACAGGAATAATCGGGGGAGAAGCCCTTTCACCTGACGATAGTACAGCAGGGCTCGTAACGCTAAATGTAAAATACGATAACGCAACAATTGGACTTAATGGTGAGGACAAATTGTATATCAAGGATGGTAGTATAACGACGACGCAATTAGCATATGGAATTGATGCGTCAGGTATTGAGTTTCGCGCACGCTACGCCAATGAGGCGGACCATGCCTTCTGGGCAGATCATGCTATGGATGCAGACCATGCTATGTGGGTTGACCATGCAATGTGGGCTGACCATGCTATGGATGCAGACCATGCTATGTGGGTTGACCATGCTATGGATGCAGACCGTGCAAATAGAGTGGAAGGCGAGGTCCATTTAATGGGTCCATTTTTTGATAATAACGGGGCAACCGGTAATTCTGGACAGGTGCTAACAAGCACGGGTGGGGGTGCAGTATGGGCTGACTTACCTTCTGGTGGCAATGATAGCGACTGGGTCATATCTGGGAGCAATATGTATGCCGGTGTTAGCGGTAATGTTGGTATTGGGACGACAAACCCTGTTGCTCCACTGCATATTGTAGGGACAAGTGAGCAACTAAGATTAGGAAATGGTACTACAACAACCGCTTACTATTATGTGTATGGGCGGGACAGTGGTGGTGGTTCACTGATGCTAATTGGTGGCACCGATGGTGTTGATGCGACAAGAAACTTTGGTTTTATAGGAACATCAACGAACCATAAATTTTCCCTCCTAACAAATAATACTCGCAGGATGACCATTGACGCGGTGGGCAATGTTGGTATTGGGACGACAAACCCCACAGCAAAGCTTGAGGTAGCAGGGCAGATTAAAATTACCGGGGGTTCCCCTGGTGCGGGCAAGGTTTTGACCTCCGATTCCACTGGGCTTGCAAGCTGGCAACCTATTCCATCTGGCGGTTCGGGTGCTGTGACAGGAATAATCGGGGGAGAAGCCCTTTCACCTGACGATAGTACAGCAGGGCTCGTAACGCTAAATGTAAAATACGATAACGCAACAATTGGACTTAATGGTGAGGACAAATTGTATATCAAGGATGGTAGTATAACGACGACGCAATTAGCATATGGAATTGATGCGTCAGGTATTGAGTTTCGCGCACGCTACGCCAATGAGGCGGACCATGCCTGGTGGGCAGACCACGCAATGGATGCTGACAATGTCTGGCATGCCTGGTGGGCAGACCACGCAATGGATGCTGACAATGTCTGGCATGCCTGGGAAGCAGACCACGCTATGTGGGCTGATAGGGTTCAGGGTGAAGTCTACCTTACCGGGGTATTTTACGACAATAACTGGTCACCAGGATATTATGGGCAAGTACTTACAAGCACCGGCTCGGGTGCTGTGTGGTCTGACTTTGACCCCGATGATGGCGATTGGATTATCTCGGGGAGTGATATGTACACTGGTGTTGATGGCAATGTCGGTATTGGTACTTCAACGCCCGGCGAGAAGCTCAGTGTTAATGGGGTCATAGAATCAATGAACGGTGGGATTAAATTCCCTGATGGAACAGTACAAACAACAGCCGATCTCTGCGCCGGACTACAAGTTTCGATAACTTCAATAAGTTTTCCCAATCAAGTCGTTTTTTCAGACACTGCACCGACAACCTGGACAGACCTCAACCTAAGAGATGTCGTTGGTGAAAAAAGGGCCCTGGTATATCTAAAAGTCAAGCAAACCTCAGGACCGCAGGGTGGTTACAGGTTTAGAACCAATGGGGAAACAGACGAGGTCTATTATACCGGCTTACCACTCGGAACATCAGCAGCTTTTATCGGAACAGGATACATTGTTTATCTATTAGTTCAAACGGATGATCATGGAGTTATAGAGTGGGTTTGCACAAGTAGCGAACCAGTTACAACTGAAGTAACAGTAATGTCGACAATATCGTCAGAATCTTGTTTGGGACTTGGTAGATAATAAACAAACTCTTATTGAGGCTATCATAGAGCAGCAACATCAAATAGAGGAACTCAAGGCAACTATTCAGAATAAAAAATAGAGTAGGGGAATAGAACCACAAAATAGCTTTCGTGCCCGCTTTCTGGCGTGTATCATTAAAATTGTGACCTACAATTTTTAACAATTCCGATTGACAACAATAGAAACGATGGTTAGTTTTTATATATGAACGCAACACACAAATTGGACCACCAGAACCTCCTCAAAATAGCCCTCTTTTTGACTATGGCTTTCTCAATAATCGTAGGGTCAAGTAAGAGTATGAACCCAGCAACCACAGTTCCATTCAACCCCGACACACTTCTAATATTCGTTCCCGTTAAACTCGACGGCAACGGTCCTTTTACATTTATAATTGACACAGGGGCAATGGCAAGCCTTATCAATAAAACCCTTGCCAATAAACTCCAGGCAGAAAAGCAGGAATACCAGGGCATGGCAATGGGATTCGGAAAGGCTAAAAAAGAACAGGAAGTGGATAGTTTAAAAATATTCAGAATTAGTTTTGATACCCTCGAAATCGGCACCCTAAAACACTACGATTTTAAACCATTTATTATGGATATCTCACATATTGCGGACGCTATTGGCTCGCCTGTGGATGGTGTTATCGGGTTTGATGTGCTCCGAAATTACGAGGTGGTGATAAACTACAGGAGCGGCGAGATTATTTTCAATCCTCTACCTGAAAAACCCGAGACAACTGGCACAACATTTGAGCTCTTTATGAACCATGTTTATGTTCCCGCAAGGGTAGCAGGGAAAAATTTTCCGTTCCTTCTTGATACAGGCGCCTCCCATTGTGTACTCTCAAGCCTCCTTGTGGATAGCCTCGGACTTGCGCCACAGCTTCGCCCATCACGCATAGATACGCTTGTGGGGGCGTCCGGCTCAGGCGGAGAAATAAGAACATATATACTTGATTCCCTCACAATTGCTTCACGAACCGTCGAAAATATTGAGATTGCGCTTGTGGATCTATCCCCATTCTCGTCGGTTCTCGGGCGTGAGATTTATGGTGTTGTCGGTCATAACTTCCTTCGTCAATTCAAGCTCGTTATAAATTATAGAGATATGAAAATTTATCTGGAGTAATACTTGAAATAAAACCGGCTTTTGCGAGGCAGTTAATGTATATTGTGAAACCAGAACAGATGAAACGAATTGACGAGATTGCGATAAGGGAGTTCGGTATCCCGAGCGGGACACTTATGGAAAAAGCGGGCAGGGGAGTGGCAATGACTGTGAAATCCCTGCTGGAGCGGGTTGACGGAAATAGGGTTGCGGTTGTTTGTGGGCAGGGGAATAATGGCGGCGATGGGTGGGTTTGTGCACGGTATCTTCTCAACTGGGGGTATGAGGTTGAGGTTGTGCAGATGGGCGAAATTTCTACGCTTAAAGGGGATTCGCTCGAGAACGCCAGACATGCAATCGGGATGGGCATATCTTTTGGCGAGTACGAAACACCGCCCGAATTGAAGGAATTCAATGTTGTGGTAGATGCGCTTGTCGGAACCGGGTTCAGGGGAGCTCCACGAGGAGCGCTGAACCTATTCATAAACGCGATAAATCAGAGCAACGCTCCAGTTGTATCCGTGGATATACCATCCGGGGTGGATGGGGAGAATGGCAAAGTTGAGGGTTCCTGTGTGCGCGCAACTGTTACTGTCACATTTGCTTTCCCGAAACTCGGTTTACTTCTTTGGCCCGCAAGACACTATGTTGGCTCGCTGAAAGTCGTTGATATTGGTATCCCCCCAGAAATTGCCCTCCGCGAAAAGATTATGTATGAAACGAACGACCCGAAAGAATTGGTCTCGTATTTGCCGTTTCGTCCCGGTGATGGGCACAAGGGAACATTTGGGAAGGGGGTAATTATCGCCGGGGGATTGAGTTATACCGGCGCGCCGTTCCTTGCTTGCGAGGCGTTTTTGCGTTCCGGGGCGGGATACGCAGTTTTGGGGATCCCGCGGAGCCTTTACGATATTATGGCTTCAAAGTTGACCGAAACAGTAATAAAACCGCTACCAGAGGTTCGTAAGAAAAGATGCCTTAGTTTGCGGGCGCTTGGCGAGATCCTCGCAATGATTGAGGATGCGGATTCCCTTGTGGTTGGACCCGGGCTCGGGCGATATTGTGAAACAATGGAACTTGTTCAGCGCCTTTTGATGCGTGTAAAGAATATACCGGTTCTCGTTGATGCCGACGCACTTTTCGCTTTAGGTAAGGCACCAGAGGTATTCGAAAAGATAATCTCCCCTGTTGTATTTTCGCCGCACCCTGGTGAACTCTCAAATATGCTGGGCACCACTGTGGAAGATGTTTTAAATCACAGGTTAACAGAGGCGCGGAATTGGGCAAAAAAATTGGGTGGGGTATTAATAATCAAGGGTAATCCGACAGTTATAGCCTCTGAGGAAAGCGAGCGAATCTACCTCAATCTTACAGGGAACGATGGGATGGCAACAGCCGGGAGTGGGGATGTGTTATCGGGGTTGATCGGTGGATTCCTGGCACAAAAGGTTGACCCATTAAACGCGGCAAGGATTGCGGTATATCTTCACGGTCTATCTGGGGATATAGCAGTATCAACAATTGGCAGGCGTTCATTAATTGCGACCGACATCCTTAATCATATACCGCACGCAATCCAGACCCTTGAAAACGGATTATTCGACCCTGAAATACTATTTTAGATTTTGCGGAAATTCTACCAGCAGATTATAACCAACCCATTCCCGCTTCTTACCCCGGGAACCGTTGAGCTACCTCTAACCGCTGTTGTATCGACGAAAGATGAACCACCCCCACCGCCACCACCTGAACCGCCAAAATTATACGGGCTTTCGTAGCCGTAGTATACATAGCTTCCACCGCCACCACCTCCGCCACCAAAGTATCCACCACCACCCCCACCACCACTACCAGAGTAAGAGGAATTCCATCCGTCCCCACCGTTACCACCGGCACCGTACATACCTGGAAGCCCACTCACACTTCCAGAGCCCCCCGCACCCCCTGAGGATCCAGTCCCGCCACCGCCACCACCGCCACCAGTAGCGCCTCGCCCACCACTTCCACCGGAAGTTCCTGCCTGCGCAACAGTGCCACCACCCGAACCACCAGTACCACCGGGTCCTGCTGTTTGCCCAACACCACCACCTCCTCCTCCGCCACCAGCAATTATAACAGCATAAGCAATAGAAGTCCTCCCAACACTCACATACGATGCACCACCACCAGAACCCCCAGGGCGACTCCCACCACCACCGCTTCCACCATTATACCAGCCATTTTGCCCACCAACACATACATAAAGCACCTGCCCGGGCGAAACATGAATACTCCCGCCAGCATACCCACCACGACCACCAAGACCTCCACCACTTCCACCCGAGCTTCCCTGCGCCCCCCATGCCTCTATGGAAACGCTCGAAACACCCTCGGGGACTATAAATCTCTGGTAATCCCCGGTAAAGGTGAAGGTGGAACAGGCACCGACAATTATGCTCGCGTAGGCGTTATTGCTGTATCCGCCACCACCAGCAGAGTTCACCGCCCTTACTCTGTAATAGTACAGAACCCCAGCCAGCAAAGATACGGAGTCGACATATGTATAAGAGGGCGCTATTGAGGCAATCCTTGTTGTGGGATCAGGGGATTCACCTCGGTAGATTTCGTACCCAGTAATGGGGAAACCGCCATTATCAGGCTCGGACCAGGTAAGTATAATACTTCTTGCACCGCCAACAGCGTTCAGGTCTGTTATTGTACCGGGCACGCTACCGACACGCAGGGTGTATTCTGTAGTTCCAATCGCACCTGTTGAGGTTCTTCCTGTAATAGTTACAGTCCTTGTCCCTACTGGCGTTGTGGGGGAGGTTATGATTTCCAGAGTGGAGGAGCAGGTTGGCGGTGAACCGGATGGTGTGCAGGCTGGGGGGAGGAAAGAAGCAATTGTGCCCGATGGAAGTCCAAGAGCGCCGAAAGTAATTTCGCTCGGTTCGCCGGCGATAAGGGCTGCATTTATTGTGGCATAGATAGTATCATTCCTTGCGACAAGCCCCTCAGTTGGCTCAACATATAAGGTAAACGAAACTTCACCACCACCGACCGGGGTTGTCCAGGAGGGTGGGGCAGTTGAGCCATGAGAGGTTAAAACTTGCCCATCGCTCCCAGGCGGGAGATTAACCCACTGAGAACCATCAAAATAAAGGATACTCCCGCGTGCAGGGGATGTGATTGAAAAATCAGCGAGGTTCCTCATTGATATTGAATGGGTTGCGATATCCTGTCCGGTTATTGTACTATCCTGAATATGCCTGCTTGTTATTCCGTTTTCTCGGACGGCAAGGCGGTCGGAATCGTTTATCGCAATAGTTGTATTATCGACCCGTGCAGAGAGAATAACATCCCCGGAGGCTCTGAAATTCGGGTAGATTGCGCCTGCGCCTGTAATGCTGCTTACACCTGCAATTGCGCTCCCGCCAACTGCAATATATATAGTGTCCCCGCTGGAGGATTCGGTTATAGTGCTACCGCTAAATGGCACATACATTATATGACCAAAACGCCCTGTTCTGTCTACACTTGAACTTACCGAGCGGAGAGCTTTGTCAACGCTTTCGGCTCTGATGCTATACGGTACGGATGATAATCTCTCGCGTGGTGCGAGAACCTCGTCGCCTATCTGGATTTCCATCCAGTAGGGCTGTGAGAAATCAACCGAGTCGGGAAAAGGGGTTCTACTGCCCAGAAGGACATTGAAAAGTCCCTTTGAAACTACGACATTGTTTATATTTTCTTCCCAAACAGGTGTTCCATCGGTTGCGCTTGTGTATAACCGGAAGGTGATATTAATCGTGTCGTTTATTCCGACGCCAAAGCTGTCAAGCAGTTTTCCCTCATAGCTTATTATTCTTGGGACAGCGTTAATTAATGTAAATATTATACCCCCTAAAACCATCAATTTTTTTGTTCTCATTCTTGCCCCCTCTATTTTTATCGGTTCTTATCACTTATATAATAATACAAAAATTTTTTAAATAATCAAGCGAAAACTTCTATAATATGCGCTTCAAAATAGGGAAAGTTCTGCATTAAAATAGGGATTAATAAAATGGTTTGAATGGGAATAGGGATGAGGTGGACAAATGGATAGTTTACATAATATATCTTATACGAAGTATCATTTTGAACTTTTCAACTTTTTCCTTCACATTTCCCCATAAATCATGTTTGGCAAGCGAATACCCAAAAGAAAATCAAGCGCAAGCAAAGCCTCTTCCACCGTGTGATGCGAACCCACAATAAGCATAGGGCGCCCGTCCAAAAGCGCAGCCTCCACAGCCTCAACTACACTCTCATATTCATATACCCCGGTATAATTATACCTCCTCGCGCAATCGGCAATCTCCTTGTGCCTTAAAGAACGCTCAATTTTGGGCGATACCGCAAATAAAACATCCTGCCCCCGGTCAAGCTCGCGAAGAAAAGACTTGTAATCCTTGTCAGCCATAATGCCGCAGATTATCGTTAACGAATCCTTTGTTTCGTGAACGTGCACGAGGGTTTCTCGTAATCGTCTCGCGCCATCCGGATTGTGCGCAACATCAAGAATTGTCAAGGGCTTCTTCATCACCACCTGAAACCTCCCGGGCCACTCCGCCCTTACAATACCGTTCACGACAGAATCCTTTGTAATCGTCCACGACATATTTTTCAATTCGTTCACGGCTGTTATCGCCACTCCCACATTATCAACCTGGTGTATGCCGACAAGTTTCGAGTTCACCAGTTCGTTTCCCCATTTTAGTTGCATATTTTCAACGCCTATCTTTTTCAGTTCAAGCGGGGTTGTTTTACTGCTGATTTTGGGGGTTGCGCTTGTTGCAAGCAGTATATTTTTGTGGAAGATCTTTTCAGAGTATATTAATGGTTTATTATTTCTTGAGATGCATGATTTTTCCTTAGTAATGGCTTTAAGTGTTTTTCCTAAATATTCGGGATGATCAAGACTTATGGATGTAATAATTGAAAGTATCGGGCGAATGATATTGGTAGCATCCCATCTTCCGCCCATACCGACCTCAACAACGGCGATATCTATATTTGATCGTGCGAAGTAATCAAAAGCCATAGCAGTTGTCGCCTCAAAGAATGTAATTCCATTGGATTCTATAAATGACTTATTGTAATTTATGAAGTCATTTACATAATCACTTGAAATATAATCATATCTACCCAATCTAATTCTTTCCCTGAAGCTCAGGATATGTGGTGAGGTATATAGCCCGGTTTTGTAGCCCGCTTCGGTAAGTATGGAATTTATAATTGCGCAGGTAGAGCCTTTGCCGTTTGTTCCCGCGACGAGTATCGAGGGGAATTTTCGTTCGGGGTGCCCCAGCCTTTTTAGGAGTCTATTTATGCGTACAAGTCCGGGTTTAATGCCGAACCGCTGGAGAGAGAAAAGCCAATTAACATTTTCGGTATATTTCATATTATTTATTTTTGTAGGGTTTGGCGCGCCCAACTCTTACGATTACAATTATGATTACAATTAAAGATTTATATTATCCCGAATCCAATTGATAGGGTTTTCTTCATCTGTATCCCAATTTAGTGGTTCATCTTTCCACATTCATGTAATACAACAGCTTCACAACCGTTTCGCGCAACTTACTCCTGTGGCAGACAATATCCACAAAGCCGTGCTCCAGAAAGAACTCAGCCGACTGAAATCCCGGCGGCAAATCACTTCCAATCGTCTCCTTAATAACACGGGGTCCCGCAAATCCCAGAAGCGCTTTTGGCTCCGCAATAGTGACATCAGCAAGCGAGGCATAACTCGCCATAACCCCCGCAGTCGTTGGATTAGTCAATATATTTATGTATGGCAAACCAGCCTTATGCAACCGCGCAACCACCGCGCTTGTCTTCGCCATCTGCATAAGCGAAAGGATACTCTCCTGCATCCTCGCCCCACCCGACGCACAAACTACAACCGCAGGTATACGCTTTTCTATAGCCCGCTCAAGCAATCGCGCAACCTTCTCACCCACCACACTCCCCATACTCCCACCGATAAAACGAAAATCCATCACTCCAAAACTGACAACCATCCCCCCTATCCTTCCAAGCCCACAAATTACCGCCTCATTATGCCCGGTTTTCTTGATTGATTCCGCAAGCCTCGCCAGATACGGTTTCGAATCAACGAATCTAAGCGGATCCGCAGATCTCAGATTCGCATCAAACTCCTGAAATTCGCCGTTATCAAGGAGCAACTCAATATATTTTTCGGGCGGCAATTTGAAATGAAAATCGCATTTGGGGCATACCCAGAGCCGCCGTTCTATCTCACGCCTGTAAATAATCTCCCCGCAGGATTCGCACTTAAGCCAGAGACCATCGGGAATATCGCGCTTCTCCCCATCAACGGGTCCTGTTCTCTCTTTCTTGAACCAGACCATATTTAAAAAATACACTTCAAATAAAGAAAGTCAATAGATGATCCTTAAGGTCGCGCAAGAAAAAGGAGTCCGAGAACAAGGGAGATATAACGAGAAGTTGGCGATTAGGTAATTGTGCAATTAGCCGATAAGATGCCCATCCTCCCCGTCATTTTACCTCACAAGATGAACCCGCCCTACCCTATAAACATTTTTCCCGGTGAACCTGTAAAAGTATGTTCCGCTTGAAAGTAGCTGCCCGTGAAGATCCGAACCATCCCATATAAATCCAGCCTCATTTCCCCCGGGCGCAAAAACCTTATAAAACACAACCTGCCCAAGCATATTAAATATATGAATATATTCAGGAGGCTCATCGCCAAAGGGGATAAAAACACTGCTGTTAAAAGGCTCCGGATAAGGCGAAAGGGTCGTTATATTCTCCGTGCAAGCCTCTTTCACATTGAGCTCAAAATAGGTGGATTTTCCGCCCCTCCGCTGATAATCGCCACGGAATGTGAACCAGCCACGCTCAGTTGCTCCTGCGCTACCGCTGCTACGCCAGGCAAAAACCTTTTGGGAATACGAACCCACAATGATATCACCTCGCCTGTCACCGTCAATATCGGCAAATGTCGGGCTTGTCCCAATATATCCCCCGACATCAATAGGGAACCCGGAAACATTGCTACCATCAAGCTCCCACGCATAAACATACCCATCCACACCCCCAAGAACAATCTCCTTCACCCCGTCGTTATCAACATCAACAACAATCGGCGAGCACTCACCCGAAAAAGGTTTCACTATCGGATAACTGTAAAGGGTACCGTCAGCTTTAAATATGTAAAATCTTCCCCAGGTATCAACGAATATCTCGTCAATCCCATCGTTATCAATATCTGCGACTGCTGGCGAACTAATATCAAATTGACCGCGATAAATGTACTTTGGAAATCCAGCCAAAACTGTTCCATCCGACCTGAACGCAAGCAATTTGTCCGAGCCAACCAGAAGAACTATTTCCTTTGTTAGGGTGTCTGTGTCAAGGTTGCAAGCGACAGGCGAAGCGGTTGCCCAGCAATCAAGTGTCAGCGGAAACCCGTAAAGATCCGTGCCATCAGACTCCACCGCATAAAGATGCCCTTTGCCGGTTCGTGAGTTCCGTCCACCAACAAAAACGATCTCTATGCGCCCATCACCGTTTATGTCCTCCACAATTGGCGAACCGTAAATCTCACCCTCATCATCAAGATAAGCAGTAGCAAATACGCCATCAGTAACAGGATTGGAGTCGCCATCACGAAACTCACTGCCGTTGCATCGCCAGACATAAATCTTCCGGTTCTGCCCCGCAATGATACATTCAAGGTAACCATCATTGTCAAGGTCAGCCATCACACAACTCGCAAGGGCACCGTTTTCAATATCCTTCTCCCACAAAATGTTCCCTCCGAAATTCAATAGATAAGCCCTGCCACGAGTTCCACGGGTTGCCAAAAGAATTTCAGGATGTCCATCCCTGTTGACATCGCCCACAGCAGGACTTGCCCATATCTCTCCACAAGCGCTGAAAACAGGCACGGGCACTCTTCCACCACCAAATTTGTTTCGCCCATTTCTATCAAGAACATACAGGTTCCCGCTTTGACCCGCAACTATTATTTCCATCTGTCCATCCCCGTCAAGGTCATAAACAATAACATTTGAATAAATCTTTTCGCCAAGCCCCACCGGGAAACCCGAAATGGGGCTTAAATTTGTATGAACGGTCGCGGTCCTCGCGAGCGACCAGTTCCCAGAACTATCAACGCTATAAAGCGTATACCTGTAGTCGGTATCCGGCATCAGCTCGGAGTCTATATATCGGCAGCTACTTATCGGGTGATCTGTCAAAAGGGCTCCGTCCCTAAAAAGGATGTAGCCCTGGATATCGGTGGATGGTGGCGCAGTCCATCTCAGTTCAACGCTTGTATAAGAGGGTTTCGTTGAAATTGTCGGGGGCGGGAGCGGGGATTGCAAATCAACGGAAAATTCGTATAGCCTGTTCAATCTGTCGCGCCCTGAAATGGTTGCAATTTTCCCGTTATCGGGAATTGTCGCTAAAACCCTCGCTCTAAAGCTGACCCGCTCGTCACTCTGAGGCGCGAGATTTGCAATTATGAACGACGAATCAAGGATTTCCACATAGCCATTGAGCGGAAAAGGATAAAGGGTCAGTCCACTTATATTTTCACAAGAACAGTTTTTTATCCTCAAATTTATGACGATTGTATCACCAATTCGTGGGGAACAAGAAGGATTGCGGGATTGCTGAAATATAAAGACACAAGGCGAGGACAACTGAAGCATTAAATTTTCATCAAGCGCGATAGCTTCGCTTTTTATTCTTACGGATACAAAATTGTCTGTCCGCATTGATGGCAAAACATATGCCTTAACACGAACTGTTGTCTCATTTTGGGCGGGGATCGTGCCAAGACCTATGTTTGTATCAAGTATAGCAAAATGTGGGGATGTGCTACTTATGAGGATGTTTGCGGGGGGTGAAGATAAATTTCCTGCGTTATAAAACCTCAAAGAAATCGCGAGGCTCTCGCCCGAGTCAAAAGAAGTGTTGCCATTACCAAAAATCTCGGATACCGAAACATTTGAAAGAAGCACGCGAAACGATGAGGATGGGCTTATAATAACCGTTTTGGTTATCGGTATATATCCGGGTTTCGTTGCAGAAATTGAAAGTTCGCCTGGCGAAAACAAAAGGGAAAAACGGGCAACACCATCTGTTCCAGTTTCTGTCATATAGTAAAGCCCACCCTGATAGAAGGTTACCCGCGCACCAGGAACAGCATCACCGCTTGATGTCGTGACCCTTATACTTCCTGTGCGAGTCCCCTCCAAAAATGGGAACAGGAGTTCGGTTTTCAGGGTTTCACCTGCAGCATTAAAAAGATAAAATGAGGGATCGCCGGAAAATGTCAGAGCTGAGGCTAAATAGCGGTCGTGCGAGAAATTTATCTTGCAGAAGCGCACGCCCTCGCCAAGCGACATCCGGTCAACAAGAAATGATTTGAAAAGAATCGAGTCTACGGGAAGTTCTGTGCTGTAAGATGCGGAGGAAAAACCTATGTAAGCAAAGGCACCGGCTGGTGCATTTACGAGGGCGTTCATTGGGGAGTTTGGTATGTGGGATGCTGTGTTACACCCCATAGAAACAAAAAGAAGCGGGGAGATCGGAGCCCCAGCAAGAACATTAGACTCAAGGTATTCGCCCGAACTAACAACACCCGCGCCCACAGATCCTTCACTTGAGTGGTCAATATGGTTGACTATGTAATATCCGCTCGCAAGCTCCGAAAGGAAATTTTCTGCGTTCAGATTTGCGTCGCCTGATGAGGAATAAAGTCGCCACACAGTGTATCCCCCAAGCGCGTTTAGCATTAACCTTATTTTGTCTTTCAGGATTTGCCCCCTGCTGTCGCCCCTTGAAATATCAGCACCAACAAGAAGAACGCGGTCAATTTCTAATGGATAATCCCCCTTTGATATGCGAAGCAATTTTGTCAAAACATTGCGTAATGTTGAACTATCTGGAACCTCTATCCTGCCCACCGCAAGTTCCGGATATGGGTCATCAGAGACAGAATTCCCCAATATCCCGTCACGGTTTGAGTCAAAGTCTCCATCAAGCGCCGCGTAGTAATAGTCCCCTTTTACAGGCTGACTCAACCCGCTCGGGGAAGATGGGTAAAGCGTTTGCATAGGAACATCCGACTCTTCTCCTATTATGAACACCCATTTAATCCCGTATAACTGGAACATCGCCCGGAGAAGCGAACGGATCTTTTCTGGAAGGTTCTCGCCCGGGATAGAGGACGAAATTTCCTCGGTGGTGAGCAGGATTGAGGGATTTCCGAGTTTAAGCCTCTCGTTGCGATACCATCGTGCCACCTGATAATAGCGGGGGGAAGTTATTATTATTCCCTCGGGCAAAACGCTATGAAGGTCACTCGGAAGAGCATTTAAAGAAAAGGTGATAAATGAAGGGGAAGAAGGCGCATAACTTTCAATGAGTTGTGGATTCGCGAGAGTATTGCGAAGAAATTCTCGCTCTCGCTGGAAAACCGTTGCGGGTACAGGTGGGGAAAAGAGAGCATCTTTGAGTTCAAAATACAGATTTACCGCGTTGTTTCTAAACCATTTACCATCCTCGTACATAACCGGCATAACGGCAATTGTAACAATGTGAAACCCCGCAAGATACCCATCAGCCGTGATTCTGCAGGGCTGGTTTTCTCCTGTATTGTCAGGATCTTCGCTGCTTCCTATTCTCAGTGGACCCCGCGAAAGTAGCGGTGGTTTTTTGAGATTCATCGGGCTACTTGTAAATGAGTAAGAGAACCCTGTGATTGTTTTCCCCTGCGGTATAAGGATACGAATTATTCTTGCGGGAATATCGGGTTGACCTTGCGGCGCAAGATTGAAACCTTCCGGAATCTCAATCATTACCGAATCCCGAATTTCTTTTATTGTGAGCGATGTGTCAAGTTCTATCTTTACTGAGTACCCCCAACCTATTGAAGTTGTGGCAAAAATCCCCATTATTATTACTATCGCATGAACTTTTTCTGGCATAAAACCTCCTTGCAGAAAATTATCTGAGCAATAGGTGTGCCAGAGGAGTAATGCTTTGAATTACAATGGGTTCTAAAATCTCGTTATTGTTGGGATGTCGCCTTTGGGTGACAGGTGTAAAAGTAGTTAGGTGACAGGGTTACAAGCAAGGGGTGGAGGATTCTAAAATATGGGGAAAAGGGGCACCCAATCGCCAACTTCGCGAGGAATTGAACGAAAAGGGGATCTCTTTCTATTTTTCGTTCCAGTTTACTTGTATACTTTTAATTTTTTGGCGTGCGGGGCAGTTGTGCTTATTAGCCGTACAATCACTTTCTGCCAAATCGGGTTTCAAGTTCATCGAGGGTTATTTTAATAAATGTTGGTCTCCCATGGGGACAGGTATTTGGATTTTCGCTCCTGAACAAGCTATCAAGAAGAAAACTCATCTCCTCCTCGCTCAGGCTTTCGCCGGCTTTAATAGCCATCTTGCAAGCCATCTCCGCCGAAAATTCCCTGTTCCCTTCGCTGTTCTCGCCCTCAATGGTTGCGAGTTCCTGAAGGAGTCGCGGAAGAAATTTGCCCCTCTCAAGATTCCTCACATATGGCGGCACCGATTCAATTGTTACCCTGTCATCGCCAATAACGAAATTAAAACCGATACTTCTCAATCTCATTTCGTGAACCTTAAGTGTGCTCATTTCCATAGGCGAGAGTTTAACACTAAGCGGGAACAAAAGCCTTTTCCCGATCCCACTTGCACTTCCATTGAGAATCTGCTCAAAAAGAATCCTTTCGTGTGCTGCGTGCTGGTCGACGATAAGGAGCCCATCGCTAACCTCAAGCATAATATAGGAGTTGTGCAACTGAACGAGTCTTGGAGAATTTTGTTCTTGTGGAACTTGAGTTATCTCGCCGGGCTTTATTATTCTTTCCACAGAAAATAGATTTTCCTGCTTTGCCTTGCTCCATATAAGTTCATCATCAACCGCGCGTTCAAACCCCGGTGGCGAGGCAACCCTGTATTTTTCTGGTTCTTTCGGGGTCGGAAAAACCTGACTTATCGCCCTTGATACCGCATGCATCACGGCACTAAACACCAGTTCTTCTCGTTTGAATCGCACCTCAAGCTTTGACGGATGAACATTAACATCAACAAGTTCGCCTGGCATCTCGAGGAATATCACCCCCTGCGGGTATCGTCCCTGGGGTATAAGCCCACCATAGCCCTTCTTCATCGCGGATGATACCACCTTGCTTTCAATGGGTCGCCCATTTACAAATATGAATTCGCCATCACGATTCCGTAAAGCGTTATCTGCCCGTGCGATGTAGCCCCAAACCCTTATCTCCTGGCTCGTATACTGGCAGGAAATCAACATCCCGAGAAGGTCCCGAGAAAGGAGAAGCCCGATCCGCTCAAGAAGTTCCTGCTCCTGCGGCAAGAAGAATATCTCGTGCCCATCGTTGACAAGCCTGAATGATATCCCTGGCGCGCTCAAAGCAAGGCGTGTTAAAATTTTTACGCAATGCTGTAATTCGGTTTGAGGGGATTTTAGAAATTTTCTTCGCACAGGGAGATTGAAAAAAATTTGGGAGACTATAACAGTTGTTCCTGCTGACGCGCCAGTGTCTGATATTTCAATGATTTCGCCATTCTGAACCACCACTTTTGTGCCAAGATTAGCCTCATGTTTTCGTGTTATAAGCTGGATATGTGAGACAGAAGCGATGGAAGGGAGAGCCTCCCCACGGAAACCGAGGGTCCTTATATTGTAAAGGTCTTCCATTGTTCTTATCTTGCTTGTGGAATGCCGTTTGAAAGCCAAAACAGCATCCTCTCTGTCCATACCAACACCATCGTCTGACACACGGATGAAATCCCTTCCGCCAGATTTGAGTTCAATCTCAATCGTCTTCGCGAGAGCATCTATGGAATTTTCCACCAGTTCTTTCACTACAGAAGCGGGACGCTCAATGACCTCACCCGCAGCAATCCTGTTTGCTATCTCCTCGGGAAGGAGTATAATATTGCCCATAATTGCGTCCTCGTGTTAATATAATCTACTACTCATTCGCGAGGCTCCTTCTTATCAGAATCAGAAAAGTTTCATTCTATCTATACCCTTATCATCGCTAATCTGATTGATGTTTCGGTATTTTCCTGTGAATTCCCCTCTTTCCTTTCTTTCTTTAAATGTCTTTGTCACAATATGTTTACCTATATATTTTACATTTGCGACTAACCAACCTTTTTTATTCTCTCCTTTATTATAGGGTGGTGATGTTACCCCAACATCAATAATTTCATCCGGCAAAGACTTTAAGATTGTCAGCGCATCTCCACAAAAGATTTTATTTTGATAGTCTTTAATCATTTTGCCACTTTCATTAAAAATTCATAAAAGCCATTAGCCATATAAGTTTTATATTTTGATAACTCTTTTTTATCTAAAAGAAAAACAATTTTTAGTTTTGGACAATTTATGAGAACCTGTTGAATAAACTCTTATAACACTAACTAATTCCTGATTCATTTTGTTCCTTTTCTAAAAAAACGGGCAACCCATAAACCTTCGCGCAAAACGATAATACCTAAATATCAAACCTGTCGCCGAGCTCGCTTATATAAGGTATTCGCCAAATCTTACCCTGAAGAGCATAAATGACACCAACAAGCGCCACAAGGGAAGCAATAAAAAGCGCCGCTTTCCAGAACAGGACGGAAATCAAAATGAAAAGCTCAACTATGAAAAGCATCACCCCCTGCTTTGCGTGCTCATAAGCAAATTGATTTTTCTCTTTGCTCAGAAATGGTATGAAACACAGAAACGGGATATAGGCGAGGATAGCAAGCCCACGCCCCTCGCGAATATCGGTTTCGCTTATCCCGCGAAGGGGTTCCTTTCGTTCGGCACTTTCTATCCCGAGCGCACGCTTGAATGTCCTTTCTGTTACAAGGCTCTCAAGTGTGCCAAGATGCCATTTATCAATATTTTTCCCCTTCATCTTACTTCCTCGCTGTTAGTTCAAGTAAAGTCGCTTTAGCCTCCTCTTTTCGCATAGAGGTCGGATATTTCTTGAGAAAATCCTCAAGCAATGCGATTGCCTTCGAGGTGTCCCCACAAGCCTTATATGCTCTTGCCGCATTCAGCATTACCTCATCATTGTTGAAATATTCGGGGTACTTACTCATAAGCTCCATATATGTATCCGCTGCCTTCCTGTGATCGCCCTTGCCCTCATAAGAAATAGCAACCCCATAAGTGGCTGCAGCTTTAAGGTCAGCGTCCTTGATACTGGATTTAAGGAATTTATCGTAGTATTCGAGCGCAAGGTCATAACTGCCATTTATGTAGTTTATATATCCTAAATAATAAAGAGCAAGTTTTCCTGCGTTTGTTCGTCCGTAATTATTCACAATATAAGTAAGGGTATCTTTGGATTCAGCCAAAGCACCCAATCTGAAAGATAGCTGGGCAATCCCAAGTTTTTCCATTGCCCTTTCGTTTGATTTTTTGTTCGAATAAGAAAACCCCCAAATCGCAGCAACAGCAACGATAATCGCTCCTGCAATTATCATAGATACGGTTGAATGCTCCTGAATATATGCAACAAGGCTGAACACATTTTTCACAAGCCCGTCTTCTTTCAGTTCCTTCTTTGTCGCTTTTTTAGCGCTCATCTGTCCTCCTTATGCCCGAGCGAGCAAGGATAGCCCTTTTGGTTGAAAATCCCCGCTGTGGTAAGCAAAAACCGGCAAGTTTTGCTTTGCCATCTTTGCCTCACAAATCCCACTTCCAAAACACCAGTTTTTTATACCCCCTGCGTGATTCGAACACGCGACCTACGGTTTAGGAAACCGCCGCTCTATCCGCCTGAGCTAAGGGGGCTTTTGTGCATAAATATAAACTAAACAAAATAATAGTCAAGCCTTTTATATAACACGAACCTACGCATAGGCTTTAATAAGAGCAGCCAAAAGTGGCAACATTATTTCGTGGTGTCCGGTAAATGTGTATCCCTTTCCTCCGCAGTTTGTCGGGCGTTCAACTATGTTTCGGTTAGGACGATAATGCTGAACCATATCAAAATTAGCGGTTGTGAAATGATAAACATTGTGCCCGAGATTACGCACCGTTGATAGCGCCTTAAGGAAGACCTCGGGCATAACTACTGTGGAGCCGAAATTTATAAGCACACCACCCTCAAGACGAGAGATTACCTTTGTGAGAATCCTGAAATCCCGAAGGGAAAGCTCGCCAATAGCAGAACCATCAGCGCTCGGGTGCGGGTGAATTATGTCTGTGCCAATTGCAACATGAACTGTTAACGGTATCCCCAGTCTGTAAGCCTGTGCAGATATTGATTTATCGATATGCATAGCGTCAGAAAAAAGGATACGCTTTCCGACCGCCTCGCCAAACCCAAGAGATTCCTTTTGTCCCTCTTTTACCGCGTTGTTTATGAAATCCGCTGTATCGCCCGCCATCCCGAAACTTCCGTCCTTTATTGCGGAATCAACCTCCTCGGATGTCGCGCCGAAGAAAGCTATCTCGGTGTCGTGGATGATACTAGCGCCATTTGTCGCAAGGCAGGTTATAAACCCGTTGCTCATAAGGTCAATAATCACAGGCGAAAGGCCACACTTTATAGGGTGAGCCCCCATCGTCAAAACTATCTCCCTTTTTTCACTTCTCGCCCTCACTATATCTTCAACAAGCATCCTCAATTCGTTTGCCTTAAGGACCTTAGGCAAACTATCAACAAATTCCCTTAGTCCCTCTATTTTGCAAGGGGGCTTTGCAAATATCTCTGAGGTTACCTTGGAAAATCGGTCGCGCGCGCTGTAACGCTTGAGTTTTGACAGGTCAATTTCTTCGTACTTTCCCATTCATTTTCACTTTATATAAAGCACCGTGGTTGACAAACCCAAACCGTTATAGCTAATTCTAATAAGGTAAATCCCGCCCGGAAGTTCATTTCCGGAATTATCGCGAAAATTCCATATAATATCGTCTTTTGCGGTTTCAAGTCGTGAATAGACTCGCTCGCCAAGAATGTTGAACGCCTCAAGTGTAAACTCGCCTTTCTTTTCAGCACCTTTGAGTTTCAGATGAACAACGCCATTGGTTGGATTAGGATAAGCGGAAACCCCAGCAAATGATTCGGTCATCTTCTCTTTCCTCTCCGCAAGCAGTATATAATTGGGGCTCAACACCGCAATATCATCAATATACCAGCCCGGATACCGAGTGTTCGCATCAGACCCGAAATGAAACCTGATTTTTACCCTATGTCCTGCATAAGCAGAAAGGTCAAAACTCACGCTCCTCCATCCGGAACTTGAGCCACCGAAAGCCCGCTCTCCCCCAAGATATGGATTTGAAGAGTATATTGTGCAATTATACCCGCTATCCGGCTCAATAACAAAAAATGCAGCGCCATCAACCGAAAGTTTCACATTCCCGCCGTCATAGTAGCGTCCAGTTGAACCTGAAAATTCAAACGAATACCAATGCCAAATTTTAAGCAACGGTCGGCTCCAGGCGGGAAGGTTTATCTCGGGCGTCTCAAGAATAGAATTTGAGTTGTTAGAATAGTTGGTGCTGAGCTTCGTTGCCCAGAGTTTATTGCCAGAATGAGCGGATGCTGGACCATATGTTGGGTGTCCCCATTCCCAATCGCTGCCCGAAAAAACCGCTAATCCTCCATTATCACTTTCAAAATCGGAAGCATAAAATACTAAATACGGATAAAGTGTAAAATTAGCAATAAATCGAGTAAGAGAGGCGAGATTGACAGTTATTGTGGAATCGGCGAAACTGTCTGCTGTGGCTGTTATGTGCCACTCTCCAGTAGCGGGCACTCGCGGAAACTCAAAATACCCTGTGGCATCGGTTGTATCGTAAAGCCTCATTGAATCGTTCGCGCAGATTACGATCGCGCCGGCGTCCTGTGCCCTTCCAGCAAGGTCGACATAACCCGACACAAAACACGAACCCAAAGGATACAGCTTTATATCCTGCCTTGTACTTCCCCCTGTGGGCACACTAACAGAGATGCTCCTCGGGAGATACCCGAATGCTGAAAAGTTCAATGTGTAATTGCCCGGATATATTATCCGCTGGTAAAAGCCGGTTACAGAATCGGAAGTGATGGTTTGCCCGGGGATATTCATCGTGATCGTTGCCTTAATTGGCTCGCCAGTGAGGCTATCGGTAACTGTGCCGTAAACCCCGCGCAAAGCCCAGCTCATAAGCGCAAGCATTGATTCGCGATTATAGTTCCAAATTGCTGGCAAAAGCGAGGCATCAGGCCATTTGACATCGTAAAGCTCTATAGTCAAATCTATCTCGCCACGATTGTAAGCCCAGTCCTGAAGGGAACCATTGACCTCATACCAATCGTAACCATTTGTGATACCGTGTGGGAAGACCGTAGATGACCACATTAAAGAGTTTCGCGAGGAATACTCAAGCGAGATAATTTTTAGAAGCGAATCATCAGGAGCACGGGTAGGGGTATAGTCCCATGGGTAATTCACAACCGTTGCCCCGGTGTGAAAATTTGCCGAAAGCACAAAATTCCTTGGTAGGCTATAATTTATAATCCCCTCATTTTCGGGTTCAATCGTAAATGTGCCATCATCCCCAACAGTCCCATCGGGCACCGGATAATTCCTGTTTAGGTCAACACCATGCGAATTTGTCCGCTGACGATTAACATAACCGTCAGGGTTTATTAGGGGCGCGATGTAAATCTCGCAATTTTCAACAAGCCTGGCAACAAAGGTATCCGATGGATAATTTGAAAGAAGGTACTGTATCAAATTCAAACACATCTCCATTCCCACAGGCTCATCACCGTGTATCGTTGACATATATCTAAATTGTGGCTCTGGCTCGCGAACCGCAACATTATCGCTGATTTTAAGCACCCAGATCCAGTTTCCAAGCGGCGTAGGACCTAAAGAATCAAGCTTGCATAGCGAGGGATAACTTGACGGATACGAATGCATTGTAGTAGTAAGCTGACTATATGTGTGGTAGCCATCAAGCAAACCAGGATACAGTCTCCTGCCAAGTTCGGTTGCCTTAGGTATGACGCTTGCGCTATATCCGAGGCTTGCTATTCTTGCAAGATCCTGCTCGGTAACATATACAATCGCGTTACCGTTTATGTAATTGTCTATAATAATTCCGGCCCGCTCAAGCGATTTTAGTTCGTCCCTTTTAAGCTCAACCGATGCCCAAAAATACTCGTCAATAGCGAACGCACTAACAACAAAGGCAAGAAGAGCGATTGTTATAAGTTTCATTTTCATTTCAGCAGTATGACCTTTCCGGTTATCAATTTGGCTCCACATTCAAGCCTATAAAGGTAAATTCCTGTCGGAAGCGCCCTTTGAGCTGAATCCTCCCCATCCCACTGCACCCTTGTTGTACCCTTTTTCGCTTCGCCACATATGAGTTTGACCTGCTCACCCGTTATGTTGTAAATGTAAAGCCTGTAAAGCTCGTCCCTTTCTGTCCTTATCGTGAAAAATGTTCGCGCATTGAATGGATTTGGATATGGGGGTGCAAGTTCAAGTTTTTCGGGAAGGCTCCGGGCAAATTCCTCATTTGAAACATCTGAAGATATTCCACCGAATATCTCAACCCTGTTTATGTACCAGCCGGCATCGTTTGTTCTTGATGAGCTTCCAAAGTCAAAGTAAAAGCGAACGGTTCGACCCGCAAGGTGGGATATATCAAAAACATCATAATGCCAGAAATTCCCTTTATCGTTATCTATAAAGCCCTGCTGGTATGGAATCATAAAATTATAACTTGAAACCTGCCCGTCGTAATTCCTTGGTGGATAAAGCAAAACGAGCGTATCGCCGGGCAATATTGATTTCACATTTCCACCATCGTGACCGATCAGACTTGTCGTTGACTGGAAAGAATACCAGTGAAGAATTCGTAAGAATGGGTGGGAAACGCCAGAAAGATTTATTGGTGGTGTGATTAGACGCGAAGCCGAACTATCCCGGTAATTTGCGCTTATCTTAGTTGCCCAGCATCTTGACCCATTTGGCACACTCGTCGGACCAACATTTGAGGGAACCCCATATTCCCAGTCATTCCTGCTGCCCGAGGTCGTGAAATCCGATGAACTGCTCCCGAGGTCATAGACTAAAAGCGGCGCTGAAACATACGGTCCGATTTTCTCGCCCCACTTTGGAAACCTTATCTCGCGCCCATTTGATGTGCAGGTAAAATAGTATCGATGCGTTCCTGTGGGCAGGCTCGTTTGATAAGAAAATACCTTGCCATCCGGGAGCGTTCCCGATTCAAAGTTCATATTAAATGGCACACCATCAATATAAACCCTGACATTCGCGGGTTCAAACGATCTCAGGCTTGCGTATGTAACGCTGAATTTGTAAGTAGTCGCAGTATCCCCTGCTGGCGGATAGACATCCCCAGCGCCGAGTTCCCCATCCTTAGCAGGACCAACATAAATATCATCAATAAACCAGCCCTCGTTATGAACGCGCTGGTCGCTTACGAGGCTAAAGCGAACCTGGCAGGAAGAACCAGCAGGAATTGAGGACAAATCAAAATATGCGAAATTGAACACCCGACTCATCCCGTTATACGCCCCAAGCCTTGTCCAGCTTGAGGAACCATATTTAATATGAACATAGCAAGTATCGTAGCCTATCTCAGTTGCGTAAAGGTGCCAGAAAGTAAGGTATGAATTTGCGGGCAAAACAAAAGCGGGGGTTATAAGCGTGTAGGTTGTCGTATCAGGATAAGAATGGTAAAGTTCTCTGCCGAGGTACCAGGAGTGTGTTGGCGAATTTGCTCGCCACTCTGTTATGTGCCAGTTCGTTTGTGTCCAACTCCCCTCGCCCGATTCAACATCGTCAAAAAATCCCCCCGTTCCGACCATAAATGTAATTGTGTCATACACCACCTGCGAGAGCGAATTTGTAAGTGTAAGTTCAAGGCTAACATTAGTCATACTCGGCGTTCCAGCGTCTGTGCAAACCAGAAAATTTGGCGTCCCGGTTTTTGTCGAATCCTCGCCAATGTCGCCGAACTCGCTTCGCGATGTTATAACTGTAAGATAAGGTGACAGCGACCTTATTGTTCCTACGACGCTTCTTGCCTTTTCCCCGCCCGTATTTTTAACTGTAACAGAAAGATTAATTGTCTCGCCAGGCTCACAAAAACCATCCCCATCCCCACCAGGTGAGGGATCGCTAACCGAGCTACTAAACAGGTTCATCACGGGCGAACGCAGAACCTCAACTATGCTAAAAACCCAGACAGAATCGTTCGTGTCTCTGGTGGTAAGCCTGAGCGATGCCGGGTAGTTATTCGGAACATTTGGCGAAATATCAAGCACAAATAGCGTTGTATTGTTTGCGCTTGCGCCTGCCCCTATATTCCCGTATGGGGATGTTCCTGTTCTAATCGTTATATATGGGTCAGTTGTGGTAAGCGTGCCCACAACACCTTGAGCGGACGCGTTCCCGATATTCCTGACCGTGATTGTTAGTTCAATCCTTTCGCCAGCATCCATTTGCTCATCAGAATCGCCAATTGAACTACCAATCCTATCGTCATTTATTACCTGTGAACTATAAACAAGATAGGGTCCATTAGCACCAACAATAATAATGCCCTCGTATGGTGCATAATTGTACGCTGTTACTGTCACTCTGAGCGTTTCTCCGCTTGCGCCAGAAACAGGAATTCGCACGACTCCGCTTGTATTTGTATAGCCGACCTGATGGATCGTAGAATCATTTGTTATACACACAAGAGCGGAATCAATCGGGGTTGAGCCTGACATAACAGTAACTGTTATCGTATCAAGCCCCATCCTTGAGGTTGCTGGGTGGGTAACTGTCATTGGTTGCGGGGCTTTTATCCATAGCGCCAATGATGGGTCGCCAAGCAAATTATAAATATAATAGTAATACTCAGCGTTTGAGGGTAACGCAGTGTAAACGCCGTAAAGCCCTCGCTGGATCATTCCACCGAGGAGATAATATTCGTTCCCAAATATGGAATCAAATATCCTCCGCTCAAGGGTATCGTCCTCTTCCCAGTATGTATAATTTGAAGCACCAAAGAATCCGAGTGCTGCTTTGTTGCTGTTTCTGATCCAGGTTTCGCCAAAGCATTCGGTATTTGAAAATGTATTTGTCTGGCAAGCATTGGAAATCACAAACGGATACATATTCGCGTTTGTTAATGAACGGACATTTGATTGTGTAAAAGCAGGTCCAACCCACTGTGTCGGTGTTCCGTGTCCCGAGTAATTGACCACAACACGCCCGGCATTAATAGCGTTTGCCACATCCGATGTTGAGCCGCCAGAATATCCCCATATACTATCACAAGCCATACCGAGCGGACCAAGCCAGCGCCGTATTACATATCGGTGTGTGCCTTCCGCAACAGACCAGTATGTTGGGTCATCGCTCGCAATGAAACACGCCTTTGACAACCAGACATTTGAAGGCAAATTATATTTTTCGTAAGCAAGAATCTTTTGAACAAGTCCCTGAAGCTCGCTTGCGCTTGAAACCGAAAGCCTCCCTATCATAGCATCCGGAAGATAATCGGAGCCGTACAAAAGGGTGTATGGAAGGTCACTTGCGGGGGTGGACGATGGTCCTGTAAATGTGGGAACATCAGCAACATCACCAACAAGAAGTATGAATGTCGGGGAAGGATTTCCAGAATTATACTGTGTTTGGAGATACGATTTTATTGAATTTGCGGTCCCCCCGAGTTCCGATGGCGTTTTTACCACCACCTTAAAGCCTTTCCGTTTTTTCCATTTTATGAAATCTGCAAGGATAGTTTGATAAGAACTTGGCGCTATAATGTAATATCCAATCTGCAAAGGTGGAACCCACATTGGACGGAGGAATTCGGGATTGAGAATAATATCTTTCAGGGTCTCATCAAAATATGGGTTATCGTATTTTGCGTGAAGAGCCTGTGTTTTTTGAACATCCGAATTGTTGAAATAGAGATATATAGTAGCATTTCGGAGGACCTTAAGTTTTTGCTGCGTTGGGCTATAATCAATGGGGTGAATTTCAAGCAAGATCAGGCGATATGCTCGCACAAATGCCTCTTCCCTTATTTCCGCAAAAGTTTTAAAGCAGTAGTTCCCTGTGAGGTAAAACCATTTGTCAATGACAAGGTCATCTGAGCCCGTGAGCGGAAGTTTAATTTTGGGCGGTTGTCGAGGGTAGATTGGCTTTTCAATATCTATCTCCTCATATTGAGGATCTACCACCTCAACATAATAGCTTGCTTCAGCGGGTATCTGAACCAATCTCCTTATAACGGGTAGTTCCGGGTATCCGACAAGATCTGATGGGCTTGCCCCTGGAAGGATCAGTCGGACAAAATCGCCGAGGTCAACAAATTCTGGCAATCCCCCGTCGTATTTGAGAACAATCATTTCGGGGTTTTGTTCAACTACTCGAATCTCATTCTGCCCCCATAAATAAGCGAAAGCTAATACTGCAATTGCTATTGTCAGAAAGTTTTTGCTCATTTAAGCTCCTTCTTCTTTTTAGAATATACGAAAAAAATTGGAGTTTGTCAAATATGAAAATGGAGAAAAGGGCACCATCCCACAATATTCCTAAGATATTAGATAGCCTGTAGTAGATAATGGACGCTCCCTAAACCCTGCCCATCGAAGAATTGCAAATACTAATTATACACTACTGACTTGCGCTTTGATAACTGAAACGACAGTTGTTTAACACAAATAGCCAAAAGACACCTTGGCGCCCCAACATATGCTAATACTTGTAAATGCTCCCACCGATAAATTCCCGCATAAGAGAATCGGGCGGGATCTTTTTCTCGTCCTCGTCTGTAATCGGCACTATTGAGGTCAGCAAATCGTATATCCTCTTCGCCCTTATGGCCGCGTCAAAGCGCTTAACATTGTCCTTGTATTCCTCGTAAATCTCGTCAAGATACGGTGCAAGATATTTCCTGTGAACGGGGAGTTCATAAGGGAGGGAGCCGTTCATTATAAAATCAGCCTCGTTAACGAACGGAACAATATGTCGCATTTCGCTTCGCCTAACATAATGCCAGTGTCCTACAGTTCGTTCTGGATCGTAAGAGCGGTGCCAGCTATCGCGGACCATTCGTCTGAACATCCTGAGATCAGCCCAGCGAACATATTCGCCCCTCTTATCCCGAACCTGACAAAATGCCTCAATATAAAATTTGAATTTCATATCAGCAGGGACACTTTCTGTCATAGGTGGGTAAAACCCGTGAAGGCTGTCCAAAAGTATAAACTGATTCTTCTCCACCTTGAATGTATGTTCTGGATGCCATTCTCGCTTGCCGGTTTTGAAATTATAGTAAGGCATTTGAATTGTCTTGCCCTCAAGGAGTTTACTCAGGTGGTCGTTTATCAGCTCAAGGTCAAGTGCTTCTGGCTTCTCAAAGTCATAATCTCCAAACTCATCCTTCGGGTTGCTTTCAAGGTCCCTGAAATAATTATCAAGATTTAACGCAACAAGTTCGAGATTATGCTTTTGTAAGCGCTCACTAACCTTTATTGTCGTGGTGGTCTTGCCCGAGGAGGATGGACCCGCGATTATAATTATCCTTATTTCGTTCTTCCTTCTCAAAATCGCTGAGACCAACTGGTCAACATCGTAATGGTATTTTTCTTCGCCTGCTTTCACAAGGTCGCCGAATTTCCCGCTCTCTACAATCTCGTTCAGTTTATCCACAGAATCGCAGTTGTGGTCTATGTTCCAGACGAGCACATTATATATAACCTTATATGGAATGGAATTCACAACGCCATACTGGTTTTCATAGCGAAGCCTTTCCTGGGCGTGCTGTTCACGGTAATTCTTATAAAGTGTGGCTGTGTTATCGTAGTCGTTCTCGTAAAGCGTCTCTATCACAATATCCTGGATCTGCTCCACATGGGGGACCTCACCAGGTTTAAATCTCTCGTTAAGCCTCTTTACTACTTGTCGCGTCATCTCTTTGGCTATGTCAAGATTTTCTCCGCCAAGCTCCTTTGCGGCACGGAATATTGCGTTTGTAATCCTATCAGGATTAAATTCAACTATTCTGCCGTTCCTTTTCCTTACCTTCGTGATGTGGTTTTCCATTGTGGCTTGATCTTCCATAATCACCCCTTTTTTATAAAATAAATCGTAAGGAAAATTATGTCAAGGATTTTCCCGATAGATATGGATCATTTTAAAGACCGACAGGCAATTAAAATACTATTTGCCCCATGAAGGATTCGAACCTTCGGCCCCCTGATTAAGAGTCAGGTGCTCTAACCAACTGAGCTAATGGGGCAACCTGAGGGTGGAAGGACTCGAACCTTCGGCCCACGGCTTAAAAAGCCGTTGCTCTGCCGCCTGAGCTACACCCCCGGAAAAGCTCGCTTGCCTCTTCCGTTTTAAGATTAGCTCTTAATATATGAATTTCGGCTTTTAAGTCAAGACTAAATTTTTCTTTTAATTATAGAAGCGATCGCAATGGATGTTTAGATAAGCATACCTGAAAAATAACTAATAACGCCCTCCGTCACTCTCACACACGCCAGCCCAAAATCTCATTGTCCCCATAGACCAAGTTTGTGCTCACGCGCAAACTTATAGGCTTTACGAAATCGCTCGGCATATTTAACATTGGGCGGAATTGTCATAAGATTCGCATAACCTGAGCGAATTATCACCTCGTTAAGCATTCGACCATCCGGCAAATAGACATATGCCAGAAGTCGTCCGTAACGGTCTCGTCTTTGTATATCAAACTCAAGTCCTATTTGCTCACCAACTTTCAAAATGCTCTTCACAAACTCTGTAGCCCTTTTGCCCTCATCCACAATAAAACTTATATCCTCCCCGCTCCTTGCGGCATCTCTTTTTGCTTTTCTGTTCTGTTTGCTTTCCGGGGTATCTATGCCTATAAGACGAAGATGTTCCTTTTTCCCATTCCATTCAACTAAATATGTGTCCCCATCGTAAATCTTCAAAACCCGTGCAGTTGCCGAGGATGTCCTATTCTTTGAATTCGTAAGCAGAAGGAAGCCAATAACCAGCAAACCGAGTATCGCCGATACATTCCTTGCGAGTTTCCTTTTTCTCATCTTCCGCCAACTATATTCCTTGAGAGATAAAATGTCAGGCTTTCGAGTTCCTGGACAATAGAAACATTCTTCACAAATATCTTTTCTGTGGATGTTAGACTTGCGGTCGTGAAATTCAGCACCCCTTTAATAACAGAACACTTAATTACCTCGTACACGCTCTTAGCCTCGCTTTCCGGAACGGTAAGCACAGCAATTTCAATCTTCTGTTTTTGCGCTATCTCGGGCAGATCAGCAATATCAAGGATGTTTATTCCGTAGAATTCCGTGCCAATCTTTTTGGGGTCCTTATCAAATATAGCCACAAACCTCAAGCCCCTTTCCGCAAACCCTTTGAAACGAACAAGAGCGCGCCCTAAATTCCCGAGCCCGACCAAACATAGAAACCATTCACGGCTGAGTCCAAGCAATTCTTTTAAATTTTCTGCAAGCACTGAAACAGGATATCCCTTGCCCTTCTGCCCGAAACTTCCAAAATATGCCAGATCCTTCCTCACCTGTGCCGCAGTAAGCCCATTAAGGCGAGCAAGCTCCTCGGATGAAACATTTTCTCTTCCTGCCAAAAGCAATGCCTCAAGCGTGCGCAAGTAGTATGTCAATCGCTCAACGGTTGGAAGAGGGAAGCTTATCCTCTGCATAATTTTTGCTCTGCCAACCCTATAAGGGACGCCTTGCAAAACTTAACAATTGACACAAGTTCTATAAGCCAAACCAAAAACCGCTTTTTCTCCTTTTAAAATTTAAAGCCAAACGAGGCTTTACGAGAGGGATTCGGGTACAGGCGGGATTATACCTTTTTCCATAAGAAGGTGTGTCTCCTCTCTCGCGTGATGGATTTTTTCCTCGGCGAGTCGCATAAGTTCATCCCTTGAAAGCTTCCGCCTTGCAACGCCCTGTTCAATTGCTTTAAGAGCGACTGCCACAGCCTCACGAGGGAAAACCTCCCACTCGTCCATAGTGGGCACAATATAATCCTCGTGCAAGCCCTTATCCTCTGCACAGCGAGCAAGTTCAAGTGCTGCCGCTATGCACATCTCGTCCGTAATAGTCGACGCATAAACATCAAGCGTCCCCCTGAATATCCCCGGAAAACCGAGCGAATTATTGATCTGGTTTGGGAAATCTGAGCGCCCTGTTGCCACGATTCGCGCACCAGCAGCCTTTGCATCCCATGGGAATATCTCGGGTACAGGATTGGCACAGGCAAACACAATCGGGTCCTTCGCCATATCGCTAATCCATTGAGGCTCAATTATGCCAGGACCAGGCGTTGAAAGCGCAATAACAACATCAGCACCCTTCATCGCCTCCGGTATTCCACCCTTAACTTTCTTCTCGTTCGTAATCTGCGCGAGTTCCCACTTTTCGGGATATTTATCCTTAAGGTCATCACGGTCAGCATGAAGTGTGCCTTTAGTATCAACCATAATAATCTTTTTCGGGTCAACACCTCCCTTGATACAAACATGAGCAATCCTGATATTGGAGGCTCCCGCACCGATCATCGCGATTTTTATCTCGTTCAATTTCTTGCCGACGAGCTTAACCGCGTTTACAAGCCCTGCAAATGTAACCGCTGCTGTCCCCTGCTGGTCATCGTGCCAGACCGGAATCCTTGCCCTTTTGCGGAGTTCATCAAGAACATAAAAACATTTTGGCTGGGCGATATCCTCAAGATTGATCCCGCCAAAAGCAGGCTGGATCCAGAGTACAGCCTTTATAATTTCGTCCGGGTCTTTCGTGTCAAGCACCACCGGAACAGCATCAACCCCGCCAAGATATTTAAACAAAAGGCACTTTCCCTCCATAACCGGTAGTGAAGCCTCGGGTCCGATATCGCCGAGCCCGAGCACCCGCGTCCCATCGGATACAACCGCAACCATATTGGATTTATTGGTGTGCTCAAATACCTTGTCAGGATTTGCCTTTATGTCAAGGCAGGGCTTGGCAACACCCGGGGTATACCATATTGCGAAGTCGTTAAAATCCCGAATGACACACTTCGGAACAACCTCTACTTTCCCCTTGTAGAAGGGGTGAAGTTTCATTGCATCCTGGCCCGGTTTCTCGGCTTTTTTGATCAGTTCTTCTCTTGTTGGCATATATCCTCCTTGTGAATTTCTTCACATAAGTAATTCCAAACTCAAAGAAAGTCAAGCGAGAAATTTTTGCCTGTGATGGCGACCAAATACGATTGGAAACGCTGAAATCGATTTGCTCTGCCCGCCAATAGAGTGGTTTTCAACAAATACTTTCGCCTTCTGGAATAAGAATCCAATTTAAAAGTTCTTCCCTATGAACGCCGAATTTTATCTTGCCCTGCGAATCTCCCCCATCTTCTTGAGGGCGCAATATTCTCCACACATACTGCATACCTCATCGGTACTTGCCGGTATTTTAGAGCGAATCTCCCGCGCAAGCTTTTCATCAATTGCGAGTGCAAACATCCTTTCCCAGTTTACAGTTGCGCGAGCAGAGGACATTTCGAAATCCCACTTTTCAGCGCCAGAAATCCCCTTTGCGATATCGCCAGCGTGAGCGGCAATCCTTGCAGCAAAAACCCCCTCCCGCACATCGTCAGGCGAGGGCAGAGCAAGATGTTCGGTGCGCGTGACATAGCACAGGAAATCTGCTCCGCTTGCGGCTGCAATAGCTCCACCGATAGCTGAGGTTATGTGGTCGTATCCCGGGGCTATGTCAGTCACAATAGGACCAAGAACATAAAACGGCGCGCCCTTACACACCGATTTCTGAACCCGAACATTCATCTCAATTTGGTGTATTGGTATGTGCCCCGGACCTTCAACCATAGCCTGAACCCCAGCTTTCCTGCATCGCTCAACTAATTCTGCAATCTGAAGGAGTTCCGCCATCTGCGCCCAATCCGAGGCATCGGCTATAGCACCAGGTCTGCACCCATCCCCCAGCGAGAGAACAAGTTCGTAGCTCCTCGCAATTTCAATAATATCGTCAAAGCGCTCGTATAGCGGGTTTTCCTTTTGATTATAAAATATCCACTCCGCAATAAAAGAACCCCCTCTGGAGACAAAATCCATAAGGCGCGGATGCTCGGCAAGGCGATCAACTATGAACTTTCTAATCCCGCAGTGAATGGTCACAAAATCCACACCCTGGCGAGCGTGTTCCTCAATGGTCATAAGAAGCTCCTCGTCTGTCATTGTTACCATAGGCTCATTGTTCACAGCCTTATTAACCGCTGTCTCGTAAATTGGCACGGTCCCCACAGGTACAGGGGAATTTTTCAAAATGGTTTCCCGTATACTTTTTAGGTCGCCCGATGTTGACAGATCCATAACAGCGTCTGCTTTCGCCTCAAGAGCAGAGTTAAGCTTTTCAAGTTCAAATTGGATGTCGCATTTATTTTCTGAGGTGCCTATGTTGGCGTTTACCTTTGTGCGAAGTCCTTTGCCTATAGCAAGTGGAGCGATGTTACGGAGTCTATTCTTAACAAGGATTATGGTCCCTTCCGCTAAACCGTCACGGATGTACTCGGGTTTGCATCCCTCAAGTTCTGCGGCAAGCTTCATCTCATCCGTGATTTTCCCGCTTATCGCCATTTCCATAAGCGTCATTTTTACCCCTTTGTTTAACTATAATAAATAATTTTTTCTCAATAATGCAAGAGATAGATGGGGCAAAATGGTGTCGGATACAAGCGTTAAGCTATTATAAATATATTAGTAAAACCGCGTGTGTGCAGATGCTCCCTGCTTAGTGGGGGCTTGCTACCATTTTGGTGATGTTTATGAGGCGCTTTTTCACGGGTGTGCCTCAAACCAGTTCCTGCCAACCCCAATATCTGCTTTCACAGGCACGGACAATCTCATTGCGTTCTCCATCCTGTCCCGAATAAGTTCCTTCAACTCGTCAACATACTCCTCTTTTACCTCAAACAGGAGTTCGTCGTGAACCTGAAGGATCATTCGTCCTCGCTCTCCAAGTTCCCTGTGAATATTTATCATCGCAACCTTTATGAGGTCGGCAGAGGAACCCTGCACAGAGGTATTTATTGCAATGCGTTCTGCAAATGCCCGTGTATTTTTGTTTTCGGAATTTATCTCTGGCAAGTATCGTCGCCTGCCTAATATCGTTTGAACATAACCATTTTTATGCGCGAACTCCTTTGTCTCCTCTATGAATTGCTTCGTTCTCTGGTATGTTCTGAAATAATTGTCAATAAATTCCTTCGCCTTATCCACCTCAATATTGAGTTCTTGTGAGAGCCCATAAGGTGAAAGTCCATAGATAATGCCGAAGTTCACAGTTTTAGCAATCCGCCTGTCCTCCGGGGTTATCTCATCTATGGGTTTGTTCAATATGAGCGAAGCGGTCGTCCGGTGAATGTCCTTATCTTTCTCAAAGGCTTGTATAAGCACAGGGTCGCAGGAAAGGTGAGCAAGAAGTCGCAAATCGATCTGCGAGTAATCCGCAGAAATGAATATATTGCCGGGCTCAGGAACAAATGCCTTTCTGATCTCACGACCGAATTCTCCGCGAACGGGGATATTCTGAAGGTTTGGATCGCTCGAGGAAAGCCTTCCGGTGGCTGTGTTTACCTGATTAAATGAGGTATGAATCCTTCCAGTGCGCGGATTTACAAGCTTTATGAGGGATTCAAAATATGTGGAAAGTAGCTTACTGTATGACCTGTATTCCACTATCTTTTTCGGTAGCGGGTGGTGTTCTGCAAGTTTCTCAAGAACATCAACATCGGTTGATGCCCCGGTTTTGGTCTTCTTTGTCGAGGGCAGGCGAAGTTTTTCAAAAAGTATAGTTCGCAACTGAGCGGGCGAATTTATATTGAACCTCTCACCCGCAAGCTCGTATATCTCCTGCTCACAAACTGTTATGCGCTTTTGAATCTCATCGGCAAAGGCTCTAAGAACCTCAGTGTCAATCTTTACACCAGCTCGTTCCATACTCGCAAGGACAAAAATCAGCGGTATCTCCACATCATGAAAGACGCGTTCAAGATTATATTCGCGAAGCTTTGGGGCGAAAAAATTGCTAAGACGAAGCGCAATATCAGCATCCTCTGCCGAATACTCACAGGCAACCTCAATTGGAACATCCGCAAAAGGTATCTCCTTTTTGCCCGATTTTGTGACATCCTTGTATGTTGTCATCTTGTAGTTCAGATACCGCATTGCTATATAATCAAGGCTATGTTGATGCGAGCCGGGATCAATAAGATAGGAAGCGACCATTGTGTCAAACCCGCAATTCTGAAGATGGATGTCGTAATTTTCAAGAACTAACATATCGTATTTTACATTCTGTCCAATTTTTGCAATATCTTTATTTTCAACAAGTTCCTTAATTAGCTTAAGAACAGACTTTAAGTCAAGGTTGCTGTATTGGGTTTTTATAAGCCCAGAACCGACATTATGCCCTACCGGGATATAATAACCCTTGCCCTCCTCAAGCGAGATAGAAATCCCGACAATATGAGCGTCAATTGGCGAAAGCGAATCCGTTTCGAGGTCAATCGCAAAATACCCCAACTCTTTTATCCGTTTCGACAGTTCTTCGAGTTCCTCTATTGAGCATACAACCCTGTATTCGCCCTTTGCTTTCTTTAGTTCTTCAAACCCGAACTCCTTTAAGAGCGAGTGAAATTCCAGTTCCTTGAAGAGTTCAAATAGCTCATCAGTGCGCATCTTTTGGATTTTTGCTCTCTCGGGCTCAAACTTCACCGGCAAGTCAGTCTTCAGTCTGATAAGTTCACGCGATAAATAAGCCGATTCTTTACCTTCAATCAATCTATCTTTAACTTTAGTGGGAATCTTATCTATATTAAGGTATATATTGTCAAGGCTTTCGAACTCGTTTATAAGTTTTTGTGCGCCTTTTTCGCCAATCCCGCTTATTCCAGGGATATTGTCGCTCGTATCGCCCATAATTGCAAGCAGATCCACAATCCTTTCTGGTGGAACACCAAGCCTTTCAATGGCATTGTTCTTGTCCCACCATTTTGAAGGCATTGACCATTTCCCGGGTTGAAGGATTTTTGTTTTATCGTCTATGAGCTGGAAGAAGTCCTTGTCAGCGGTAACGATAACCGGTTCAAACCCCAACTCTTTAGCCTGACAGGTGAGTGTGGCAACGACATCATCTGCCTCCTCGCCCTCGAGTTCCACAACCGAGATCCCCATTGCCTCAAGCACCTGCTTTAGGATCGGTATCTGTTCCTTCAATTCGTCAGGCATTTTCACCCGCGTCGATTTATACTCAGGGAATATCTGGAGCCGTGACGCCGGCTTTCCTGCATCAAAAGCAACGATCATATACTCCGGCTTTTCCTCGCGCATAATCTTCAGTATAGAATTAACAACGCCGTATATTGCGGTTGTGTTTCGCCCCTTTGAATCCCTGAGCGGTTCTTTCATTGCAAAATAACTTCTGTATGCCAGCGCTGTGCCATCAAGTAAAAATACCCTTTCCCCCACTTTTTCACCTCACTTCTATTTGAAGTCCATCGTACGCCCACACCCAGCCATAAGAATCTTTCTCTGTCAGGTATTCCCTTTCCGGTGGGATGTGCGTTAGAAAAATCCTTTCATAAGGATGCGTTTTTATGAAAAGCGGGATCTCCTCGAGCGGGAAGTGCATCCCGTCAAGTATAATTATATCTCCGCCGTCTATTGAGTTTATATCCTCAAGCGAGAATAAATCCGATGAATAGCAAATAGTTTTGTTATCTGTTCTAATAACAAATGCGAAAGAATCTAATTTATTCTCAAGTGTACCAGCAAGTTCGGTATTTAAACTATCAAGATGACGCGTTCGGATTGCTGAAACCTCAAGGTTCTCATCCTTGAAAAACGCCCCCTCCTTTATCGGCATAAACCTTACTTGAAACCCAAGCCTTCTTTTGAAAAGGAGATTAATCTGAAGATACGCATCCATATACGGCATTGCATAGCGCGGTATAAAGACCTCGAGTGGCTCTTCTCTTTTTTCAAGGTGCATCCCCTGAATGAGATATGCGAGCCCAGAAAAGTGGTCCGGATGAAGATGGGAGATAAATATATCTTTAATAGAATTACAGGTTCCCTCATACCTTACAAGCGACTGTGCGGTGCCCTCGCCGCAATCATAAAGGTAGGCTGAAGAACCCTTTTTCAAAAGTATTGAGGATGGCGCACGCTTCGGTGAGGGCTTGCCTGAGGCTGTGCCAAGAAATCTACAAGTAAACATCTCCGCCAGCCTTTTTTATTCTACCTGTTTTTCGCCCTGTTTACCCTTAAACGGTAATACTCTATGGTTCTTTTCAGACCGGTTTTAAGATCAAATATCGGTTCAAAGTTCAACACCTGTTTTGCCTTCTCATTGCTCAGCCATGAATGTTTAACCTCCCCCACCCTTCCTTCGGTGTATTCGGGGAACCCGGAATATCCAGTAAGCGCCTTCAGATAAGAAAACAGTTCCTTTATTGAGGTTTGTTTATTCGTGCTGATATTAAATACCCCTACAATTTCTGAGTTCAGTGCCATAATATTTGCGCGCACAGCATCCTCAACATAAAGGAAATCCCGTGTCTGGTTTCCATCCCCGTATATACTTATGGCCTGGTTGCTCAACATCCTTTGTGTAAATATTGAAACAACCCCACTTTCTGCGGATAAGCCCTGACGAGGACCATAAACATTGGAATATCTTAAGACAATATAACCCAAACCGTGCATCCTGTGGAAATACTGGATGTACTTTTCAGCGGCGAGTTTGTTAATGCCATAAGGTGATGGCGGGAAATATTCAAGCTCCTCCGTTGAGGGAAGCCCCAGTATTTCGTTGTATATTGCGCCGCCGCTCGAGGCGAATATGAATTTTTTAACACCGTATTTGACTGAATGTTCAAGCAGTCTCAGTGTTCCAAGGAGGTTCGACTCAATGTCTTTCTCCGGGTTGTCAATGGATTTCAAAAGATCAACCTGTGCTGCGTGGTGGTCCACTATGTCGAATTTCTCCTCAGCAAAAACCCTCTCAATTTCCGGCGCATTAATATCCATAGGGTAGAATTTTGCACCCCTGGGAATGTTGCTTTCGAGCCCACTTGACAGATTGTCCACGATTACGACATTATGCCCAAGATTTATGAATCCCTCCGCAACCCACGATCCTATAAATCCGGCGCCACCGGTGACAAGGATTTTCATATATAAAAAGATAAATTTCCCCCAAAAAAAACGCAAGCAAAAAACGGACGGAAAAGCAATAACACGCTAATAAACAAGTCTTGACAGAGCAGGGCTAAGCGAATAACTTAATACGAATGCTTGAGGAATTATACATAAGAAATTTAGCCCTGATAGAGGAGTTAAGGCTTGAGTTTTCGGGTGGGCTAAATGTCCTCACGGGTGAACCGGGGAGCGGAAAATCGCTTGTTGTTAAGGCGCTTGAACTTTTAAGGGGCGCAAGGGCTGATGCCTCACATCTTCGGACTGGCGAGGAATATCTTCAGGTCGTGGGAAGGTTCCTTCTGAAAAACCCGGGCGGAGATGAGGAACTTACGCTTGAGCGAGAATATTTTGATGATGGCAGAAGCCGTGCAAGGATAAACGGTCGCCCCGCAACACTCGCTAATCTCAAGGAAATTGGCACAGAGCTCGTCGAGATTCACGGGCAACACGAAAACCAGAAAATCCTTTCCCCTGCTTGTCAGCGGGCTTTCCTCGATGCCTACGCAGGTATATCTGAACTCGTGCGCGAACTTTCCGATTTAATTTCAGCTTACAACTCGCTAAAAAAGGATTTAAGCGAACTTGAGGAGAAAATCAAAAATGAACGCGAACTTCACCACCTTTACGAATTCCAGATAAACGAGCTCAGCGAGGCAAATCTTAAAATCGGAGAGAAGGACGAACTCCAGAACGAGGAGCTTATCCTCTCACACCAGGCAGAAATCATTACGCTCGCCAGCGAAATAATTCTCGCATTAACCGATAAGGACGATTCAGTTCTTGCGGAGCTTTTCAAGATTTCCAAACTCGCAGACAATTTAGCCTCACTACTTTCTGAGTTTGCCCCCCTGAAGAACGAGATTGATGAATCAATAATAAGGCTCAGGGAGTCGGTTGAGCCATTAAAACGCTTTATAGTAAACTTTGACTTCTCGCCCGAACGACTTGAGGGTGTGAGAAGAAGATTATCAAGGATATACGAACTTGAGGAAAAATACAATCGCGACAATGATAGCCTTGTTCGCTATCTTGAGGAACTACAGGAGCGCCTGCAGGTTTCATCGGGATACGAAGCCGAACTTGCAAGCTTAAAAGAAAGGATTCGGGAAAAAGCGGAAAGGATAAATACGCTTGCCCTTTTAATCTCGGAGTCTCGAAATAAGGCTTCCGAACGGCTTCAGGAAGAGTTCATCCGTAATGCACTAACGCTTGGTTTTCAGGGGGTATCTTTTGAGGTGAGCACGAGACGAAGACCCGAACCGGGCTCTCCGTTTTTTTTCAAAGATTCCCCCCACTATCTTCACCCGTGGGGATTTGAGGAGATTGAATTTCAGGTTAGCCTGAACCCCAACGAGAACCTTTACCCGCTTGATAAAGTTGCCTCAGGGGGAGAGCTTTCAAGGATTTCTCTTATCCTGAAGGAGATTCTCAGTTCTGTGGATTCTACGCCGACCCTTGTCTTTGACGAGGTTGATAGCGGAATTGGTGGCAGGGTCGCTGAGCTCATTGCTGAAAAACTTTGCTCACTAAAGAAAAATCACCAACTCATCGTAATCACTCATCTTGCGCAGATCGCCGCACCCGCGGATACTCACATAAAACTTGAAAAAGAGCGGGTTGGCGAGAGAATGGTCGTGTTTGCTCGCAGGCTCGAAAATAAGGATAGGATCAGCGAGCTTGCGAGGATGATCGGAGGTAAAAAGTACGCGGAACAACTCGCAAAAGAGCTTATCAGCAGAACTAAAAAATAGCGCTGTTATACCTGCCCTTACGATCTCTGAGATGATTGGGCTTCCTAATCTCCTTACTCTTTCTCGCCTCGTTGTGAGTGTCCCGTTTTACTTTTTCCTTTGGAGGCGCGAAAATTTCGGTGTAACTATTGTGTTGCTGCTCGGGCTATATATGGTTTTGACTGACCTTTTTGATGGTTATTTGGCAAGACGGCTAAATAGGGTGAGCTTTTGGGGCAAGGTTATGGACGCTGTTTTTGACAAACTAATCGTCGATCTTACCGCAATTGTTCTTGTCGCGCGGGGTGAACTCCCTTTCTTGCTTTTTTTACCGCTCCTCACCAGGGATTTGCTTCTGGGCGTGTGTGGACTGTATATGCTCAAGCTTGGGGGGTATAATTTCCAGAGGACATTTATAGGCAGATTAACCCCGTTAACCTGGGCGATAGCAATGACATTCATCGTTGTTGGTGCAAATACCATTGGGCTTGTTCTTGCATTCATCGGAAACATCCTTGCTATTTTATCAGCCTACATATATATTAAACGGGCAATCTTATATCTTCAATTGAGGAGGACAAAATGAAGCAGTTTGCGGTTTTGGGGCTCGGGAGCTTCGGGCGAATAGTTGCACAGACGCTCGCAGAGTATGGGGCACCGGTCATAGGGATTGACAGAAACAGGGATAATGTTGAATCGATGCGCGATATAATAACACAGGCGGTTGAGGCTGATGTCTCGGATAGGAACGAACTTATGTCGTTGGGGCTTGAGGGGGTTGATGTTGCTATTATTTCGCTCGGAGACAATATTGAGGGAAGCGTGCTCGCTACTATGTTTCTGAACGAACTAAAAATCCCTCAGATAATTGTTAAGGCTGTTTCGCCAGAACATGGTAAAATTTTAAAAATGCTTGGTGCTACTCAGGTTCTTTTCCCGGAGCAGGATATGGCACAACGAATCGCAATGACCCTCGTTTCCCCTACTATCCTTGACCATATACCCCTTGTGCCAGGCTACAGCATCGTTGAGTATATCGCCCCCCGTCATTTCTGGGGAAAAACCCTTTTAGAACTGAATGTAAGGCGAGAATATGGCGTTGAGATAATCGCAATAAAATCCCAGGAAACGGGAAATATAAGAGTTATCCCCTCAGCCCTTGATAAGATTGAAAAAGGCGATAGGCTCATTATCGTCGGCAAGGACGAGGATATAAAGAAGCTCCGCGAGGAAGAATAAATGCGAAAACTATTAACGATCCTTCTAATTCTTTATGGTTCTGTTCATTCTTATTTTCCGCAGGTACCAAAGGAGATGGAGAATCTTGGCAGGCTCAAAGCGGGCGAATGGCTCCGTTATAAAATGTCCTCCGCAAGCGATTATTCTGCCTCCGAGCTGTATATTGGGGTTATTTCTGCAGATTCATCTTGTACAAGAAAATGTTTCTGGATTGAAATCCAGCTCGCTTCCGAAAGCGATTCTGTTGTGGCTAAGTATCTAATTTTTGATAATCCACGCCAGTTTGATATGAGCAGGGTTATTTTGAAATTGGGCAATAGACCGGCGATGTTGCTCAGGTTCCCCAACGACCAAGCCGGCTTTCCCGAAAAGCCCAACCCTGAAAAAACGAGATTAGTATTTATCGGGAACGAAACCGTTGTCGTTCCTGCTGGAAAATTTGAATGCAAACATTATAAGGTAATCGTGGAGGATGACACAAGAGCAGAACTCTGGACAAACGAAAGAGTACCCCTTTTCTCGGTTGTCAAAAGCGTGAGCAAAACAGATACCCTTGTTCTTTCGGATTATGGCTCAGCGGGAGCTTTAGAACTGATAAAGGAAAAACCCATTGAAATGGACCTGAAACAATTCTTGCTCGAGATGTTTAATCCATTATTTAAGGACGATTAAAATTCAACATTCTTCCCTTAAGAAATTATCTGATTCTTAGCGGGCATACATTTTTAAATGGATGATTGAAATGCCCCTTAATCGTTTCTTGACACGCTTGTGTATTACCATTATTTTAGATATATGAGAAAAAATAGGGTTGGCGGCCAGGCAGTAATTGAGGGCGTTATGATGAGAAGCCTTGACAGGTATGTGGTAGCGGTCAGGAAACCGGATGGCACAATAGAGCTTAAGGTGGAACCATACATATCAATATCAAAACGGAATCAGGGACTTGGGGCACCAATTATTCGTGGGATTGTTGGATTCTTTGAAACATTATTGATTGGCATAAAGTCGCTAAATTGGTCTGCAGAAGTCTCTTCCCCATCCGAAAAAAATAACAAAGCCTCAAACCTTGTGAATACGACCCTTGCGCTTTTTGTGGCCCTCGTTCTTTTTCTTTTTATCCCCCTCGGGCTCTCAAACGCCGCCGGACTAAAACCTTATCCTTTCCTGTTTAACCTTTTTACCGGGTTCATTAGGGTGGCTATATTCCTTTTATATCTCTACCTTATAAGCAAAATTCCAGATATAAAACGCTTCTTTCAATATCACGGGGCAGAACATAAAAGTATATTCGCTTACGAGGCAGGAAAAAGCCTGACGCTTGAAAATGTGAGAGCAGAATCCCCATATCATCCGAGATGCGGGACGAGCTTTTTATTTATCACAGTTTTATTCGCTATCATCTTTTTCGCTGTAGTTGATGGTGCCTATGCGAAACTAACTGGCGCCCCGCCTGCACTATTTGTCAGGATTGGCTTACATTTTCTCCTTTTGCCGGTAATGATTGGGTTTACCTGGGAGATCTTGAGGCTTTCAGGCGAACTTTACGAGCGTGTGAAGTGGGCGAGGATCTTCATCCTTCCCGGTTTAGCCCTTCAGCATATCACTGCGCTTGAGCCATCAGACGACCAGATTGAAATAGCTATTTTTGCCCTCAAGAACGCGGTAGGAGAAGAAGATGCTTAATGAATCAACGCTCGCCAGATTAGAGCAGCTTGAACAAAAATTGGACGAACTCGCAGAGGAGTTATCATATACAAGCGATCCAGCTCTTCTTGCGGAACTCGGGCGTGAATACAAAGAGACACTCGAGATTGTGGAAATTTTCAGGGAATATAAGGATATTGCGCAAAAAATTGAAGAGGACAGGAAGATAATAAAAGGGAGCGATGATAAGGAATTGGTGGAAATTGCCGTTGCAGAACTTGAGGAACTACAAGAAAAGATTGAGGCGCTCGAGAGAGAATTGGTTATGCGGCTCGTGCCACCAGATAGGGATGAAAATCGCTCAGTAATAGTTGAGATTCGCGCCGGCACAGGCGGGGAAGAGGCGGCACTTTTTGTCGCGGACCTCTTCAGGATGTATTCTGGATATGCTGAAAAAAGGGGTTGGAAACTTGAGCTTATAAGCGCCTCCCCCACAGACCTTGGTGGCTATAAGGAGATAATCTTCAGTTTGAGCGGTAAAGAGGTATACAGACGAATGAGATACGAATCTGGCGTTCACCGCGTCCAGCGAGTCCCAATCACAGAATCCGGCGGAAGGATACATACATCCGCTGCCTCTGTTGCGGTCCTGCCCACGCCCGAAAAATTCGAGATCAATATCAGACCCGAGGAGTTGAAGATTGAAACGATGAGGGCAAGCGGTCATGGTGGACAGCATGTCAATCGGACAGAATCCGCTGTGAGGATAACTCATATACCCACCGGCATTGTTGCGACAAGCCAGGACGAGAAATCCCAGCGTCAGAACAGGGAAAAGGCTATGCGAGTTCTTGAAAGCAGGCTCTTCGCGCTTGAAAGGGAAAAGCAGGAAGCAGAATTAAGAGATAAGCGAAGAAGCCAGATAAGGTCAGGGGACAGGTCAGAAAAGATAAGGACATATAACTTTCCGCAAAATCGTGTCACCGACCACAGGGCTAATATTACAATATACAGGCTTGAGGAAATCCTTTCGGGCGAACTTGAGGAGATTCATGATGCCCTGAGTAAATTTGAACTTGAAGAAGTACTGGGAAAGGAATGAAATGAAATTCTACCTAACTACCCCACTTTACTACCTTAATGCAGAGCCACATATAGGACACGCATACACAACTGTTATAGCGGATATTTTGTGCAGGTATTACAGGATGGCAGGATATGATGTTCTTCTCCTTACAGGAACAGATGAGCATGGTGAAAAGGTTGCGCAGTCAGCAAGCGCGCGTGGTAAAACTCCACTTGAACATTGCGACGAATTTGTTGAAAAGTTCAAACGAATGTGGGAAATCCTTAATGTAAAATATGATGATTTCATAAGGACAACCGAGCCACGGCACATAAGAGTCGTAGAGAGAGCCCTTCAGATGCTATACGAGAAGGGCGAGATTTACAAGGCGGATTATGAGGGCTGGTATTGCGTGCCGGATGAAAGGTTCTGGACAGAGAAGGAACTTGTCAATGGCAAATGCCCTGCCTGTGGACGCGAGGTTATAAAGCTCAAGGAATCTAATTATTTCTTCAGGATGGGCAAGCATCAGGACTGGCTAATCAACTGGATTGAAAGCCATCCCGACTTCATCCGACCCGCAATAAGGCGGAACGAGGTTTTGGGGTTCCTCAAAAAACCACTAAATGATTTATGCATATCACGACCAAAAAGCAGATTGTCCTGGGGGATCCCCTTGCCTTTTGACAGGGATTATGTCTGTTATGTTTGGGTTGATGCCCTTCTGAATTATGTTTCCGCGGTTGGGTTTACTGTGGATGAACACAAGTTTAGATATTTCTGGCCTGCTGACTGTCACCTCATCGGAAAGGATATCCTGACTACACACGCGGTCTACTGGCCCATACTTCTCCATGCCCTTGAGGTTGAGCCACCAGGGATGATTTTCGCACATGGCTGGTGGATGATTAAGGAAGCCAAGATGGGAAAATCGCTTGGAAACGCGGTAAATCCGGATGTTCTTGTTCGTGAATACGGGGTTGACCAGATAAGGTACTTCCTCGCTCGTGATATGAGCTTTGGCTATGATGCTTCTTTCTCCTTCGATTTGCTGGAAAAACGGATTAACTCCGAACTTGCCGATGATATTGGGAACCTTTTCCAGAGAACAATTGCAATGGTCCATAGGTATCTTGATGGTATTATTCCCGCGAAAGTCGCGCCTGGTAGCGACGAGGTTTTGCTCAAGAAATTTGCAACTGATTCGGTTGCCAAAATTGAGCAAAGCATCCTTGACCTTGACCCAACAAATGCCCTTGAACTATCAATAAATGTCGCCCGCGAGACGAATAAATTCATTGAAAAAACCGCTCCCTGGAACCTTCACAAAAAGAACGAGAAGGAACAACTTTCCTCCATCCTTTACACCGCTCTTGAAATTCTGCGGAAACTCGCCATAATTTATTATCCAGTAATGCCGGATAAATGCGAGAGGATGCGAATTATGCTCAGATGCGACGAGCCCATTACCTTTGAGTCAGCAAAGATATGGGGACTTTTGCGTTCAGGGGAGCGTCTCGGTGAGCCCATCTCACTATTCCCTAAAAGGGAAAAGCAAATTGTAATTGAAGAAAGAAAGGACGAAAACGAAATGGAAACAAAAGCCCAGATTGGTATTGAGGAATTCTCAAGGGTGGATTTGCGGGTTGGGGTTGTAAAAGAGGCTGAACTCGTTGAGGGCACAAAAAAGCTTCTGAAACTCAAAGTTGATATAGGCGACGAAATAAGGACTCTCGTAGCAGGGCTTGCGCACATATATCCGCCCCAGTCCCTTATCGGGAAAAGGATTATCGTTGTGGCAAATCTTAAGCCCGCAACAATAAAGGGTGTCCAGTCAAATGGAATGCTCCTTGCCGCTCAGGATGGCTCCAGTATTTCTATCCTGACAACGGACAAGGAGATTACCCCGGGAGCAAAAGTGAGTTAAGAGGCAAACCAAAGCATAACAAGGTCCGGCAAAATTGCAGGAACGAGTTTTAGTTATAAGCAACGATGATAATCTGAAAAATGAATTAAGAGAAATTCTCACCTCGGCTGGATATAAACCCCTTCTCTCATCTTTCGGAAAAAACCTGAAAGCACTCGTTAAAAAGGCGCCGGTTATCATAATTGACATAGATGGCTTTGGGGAAGAGGGGAAAAATTTAATAAAGGAAATCAAAAATATTAGCCCTTATAACGAACTTATAGTTCTTGGTAAAGGTGTTTCCGGAGATGAGGCAATAGCCTTGTTAAGGCTTGGGGCAAACGATTTTATCATAAAGCCTTACCAGGCACAAGAACTTATAAAGAGCGTTTCAGGGGCATTTGAGGCAAGAAACATAAAACTTGAGAGCGTCCTTTACAAAGAACGCCTTGAGGACCTTCTCGCAGAAAGCGTCGGCGAACTTCAAAAAAGGAATACATTCCTTCAAAGCATATTTGACAATATCCCCTTAGGAATCGCTTTCATTTCGGATAAACTCACAGTAATTGAGGCGAACAGATTATGGGCAAGATATGCCGAACTCACCCCACAGGAGGTCGGTGGACTCAAATGTCCTGAGATTGAGAAGATCTTTGTCTGCGGCTCCCCCTGCCCTGCTGAGGTCGCTCTAAAAGAAATGAAACAAGCAAGTCGGGTGATAAGCACGCCCGAGGGATTATTCCTGAAATTTTATTGGGTTCCCATACAGGAGATGGATATATGCTCAGGATTTCTTGAGATAATAGAGGATATAACAGAAGAAGTAAAGGCAAAAGGACAGTGGGAAGCAATATTGAGTTCGCTCAGCGAGGGCGTATGCATTCTCAACGACAAACTTGAAATTGTCTGGGCGAACAAGCTTTTCAATTCTTGGTTCGGTCCGCCTTATAATAAACAGGGCGAAAATTTCCATTTCCTTTATTTTACCGAAACCAATAAACAACTGATTGCCTGTTCTGTGATCAAAGAGAAAAAACAGCAAAAGAAACGGTTAAACTGGAAAATCAACGGGGAGGAGAAGATATTCGAAATCACAGCCTCTCCGATGTTTGACGAAAATGGCAATATCTTTCAGATAGTTGAACTTATAAAGGACATAACTGACCAGGAGAGGATGATAAAAGAACTTGAGCAAAAAACGAACACACTGAACGAACTAAATCTTCAAAACATAGAGAGAATAAACTCCCTTACATTTACCGTGAGGCTATCCGATGCTCTTCTTACAACCGATGACCTGAACCAGATTTACCACATCGTTTTGACCATTGCAACCGCAAAAGATGGGTTCGGGTTTAATCGCGCGTTTCTTTTACTTTACGATAGCAGGAATAATTCATTATATGGTGGTTATGGTCTTGGTCCGCTTTATCCAGAGGAAGCCAGCGAGGTATGGCCAGAACTTGAGGATGTTGAACTTGAGGAACTGCTCTCCGATTACGAGGTCACAATGTTAAGTCCGCTTACCGAAAGGATAGGCAAATATAGTTTTTCGCTTGATGAGTGGTTGGTCTTCCAGAGAGCGATGAAGGAGAAATCTCCAATCAAGGTGGCACTTGAGGAGTTGCCTAAGGATTTCAGGGAGGAATTTGGATTGAGCGATGTATACATTATGCCATTGATCGGGCGTTCCAATCCAATCGGGGTTTTAGTCGGGGACAATTTCATAACACATGCGGAGCTTGACGAGAGGAAAGAAAAGGTTTTGCGCCTTTTCCTCAACCAGGCAAGCCTTGCAGTTGAGCGGGCAAAATTTTCCTCAAGCCTCCGTGATAAACTCGCAGAACTGGAGGAACTGAACCGTGCCCTCAAGGAGAGTCAGGACAAGCTCATAATGGCAGAGAAGTTATCGGCAATCGGCGAGATGACTGCAAAAATTGCCCATGAGATAAGAAACCCGCTCACCGTAATCGGTGGATTTGCCAATATCCTTCTTCAGTCGCTTACAGAGGAGGACCAAAGATACCGACGCGCAAAGGCGATCGTGGAAGAAACCACAAAGGTCGTTGATATGCTCAATAGCCTCCTTGACTTCTCTCGCTTCCTTCAGATTAGACCGACCCTGAGCGACCTCAATTCTACCGTGCATAACACCATAATACTCTTCAAGCATGAGTTTCAAAAATCGAACATAGACCTATTAGAAACATATGATAGGACGCTACCGATGTTTTTCTTTGATGGCGGAGCGTTCAGGCAGGTATTGATAAATCTTGTGAAAAACGCCATTGATGCTATGCCACAGGGGGGCAGGTTAAAGGTGAAGACATTCAAGGGGAAAAGATATGCCTATTTAAAGGTTGAGGATACCGGGCTTGGCATCTCAAAAGAGGCAAAGGGAAAAATATTTGAACCCTTCTTTACTACCCGTTCAACAGGCACTGGACTCGGTCTTACCATTTCAAAACAGATTATTGAAGCAATGAAAGGCGAAATCTGGTTCAAAACGACAATAAACAAAGGGACTAAATTTTTTGTGAAAATCCCAATTAATATAGAGGCAGGAGGATAGGATGAAAAGAATACTCGTGGTGGACGATGAAAAAAATATTCAGGAACTTTACAAAACCGCGCTTGAGGCTGAGGGGTATGAGGTTTCGGTTTCTAACAGTGGGAAGGATGCGCAGTCAAGGCTTGAAGGAGAGCAATTTGACCTCATTATCCTTGATATCAGGATGCCCGAACTGAACGGGGTCGAATTCCTCAAGGATCTGCGAAGCAAAGAGCCCAATCTTCCGGTGTTAATATGTTCCGCCTATCCTATGTACAAGAACGATTTTTTCACCTGGCTCGCTGACGATTTTATCGTCAAAAGTCCGGACCTGACAGAACTCAAACAAAAGGTGAAAAAGTTATTAGCGGAATAATAAGACAAAAGCAAATCCTTTTCCCCGAGCCAAAGCTATAAGAATAGCTGGGTTTTGATGTTGACCCTGTCTTAGTCCTCGCGTATAATTTTTTGAGGAGGTTTTTTGTCGTTCAGAATGAAAAGAGCGTTAAAGTGGCTTCTTTTGGTAGTGTTCGGATTTATCCTTATCATTGTGCTCGGGACACTTACCCTGCGTATATCACCATCGCTCCAGATAAAGGTTTTGAAGCTTGTTCTGAAAAATCAACCCATAGAAATAAAATATAAAAAGCTTTACGGTAGCCTTTTTGAAACCATCGAACTTGTGGATTTATCCATAACCTACACAGAGAATGGCAATCTTCTTGTTGCGCACGCAGATACTTTCCGTGCAACATACAAAGCGATAGACTTTCTTAGGCACAGGTATAATTTCCGCTCGGTCCACATTGCCTACCCGAGGGTAACTTATCGCTCACTTTACAAATCAGGCGAAAAGAAACAACCAAAAGAGAATATCCTTACGGGTTTACCCTGCATAGGGATTGACAACCTGATTGTTCGCGATGGTAATTTAAGTTTTGGCGAAGAGATTAAAGAGATATATTTTGAGGGCGCACTTTATGTGAGTGCTGAACGATTGGTGCTACAGATAGATAGTGCAGGCGCGCGGATACCATCTCGTGGGAGGATAGTTTCGCTACAAGGAAATGCTGAATACTCCGGCAATAAAATCGCGGGGCATTTCGAACTAAAACCTCTTAGCTCCGACTGGATTGTGCTGGATCTTGAACTAACAAACCTTAAACCGATTATGTGCAGGTTGAAGATTTCCACAGATAATCTTGTTATGAGCGAAATTGACAGTCTTCTTGGCACACAAGGGACACTCACAGGACAGGGACGGGTAAAATGTGATGTGCTTGTGATTTCAAATATTTTTAAGGGCTCGGCTTTTGTTGATGGCGAGTTTTTCGGGATTAAAATGAAAACCACATCAGCAAACTTCAAATATGCCAACGGTCTCCTCGAGCTCGCCGAGCTCAAAGGAAATGCTTTCGGCGGCGATATTACTGGCGATATCAAACTCTGGCTAAACAAGACCCCGTTACAATACAGTGCAAAAGCTTATGTCGAAAACTTCAACTTAGCGGTACTCGCTGGCAAGGATTTCAAAACAAACCTGAAGGGCAATGTCGTTGTGAAAGGCTCTGGCACTACCCCAGAGGAAATGATTCTCGAGATCTCGTATTCCAGCGCCTCAGGGAAATTTCTGTCCTTTGATATAGATTCATCCTCTGGGTCGCTACGAATAACCCCGGATTCCCTTCGCTTTTATTCCCCAACCTACGCGTATTACAAATCCGTATATCTCAGTTGCTCTGGCTTTCAGAGCGGGAAAAAGGAAATTAGAATTGAATTTAATATTAGAGGCTCAATTACGGATATCGCTCCCTTGCTAAATCTTCCGCCGATTACAGGTGAGTTAAAAGTCTCGGGGAATATTGGGGGCAACCCCAAAAACCCCTTTATAGAAGGAAGCCTTAAAATTAGCAAGGCGAGCTACAGCAACCTTGGCGCGGAGAGTATAAATTCTGAATTCCTTGTTCGAAACATTTCGAAAAATCCACAGATTGAAGCAGATATTCATGCAAAATCAGTAAGATACTCAAAATTTACGTTTGACAGTTTATTTGCAAAGGCTTCTGGCACGAGATCAAAGGTCTCCTTTTATCCTTTCACTCTGTGGGGGGATTCGCTTTTTTTGGTCGCCACCGGAAGTTATGACACCACAAACGGTCTTCTTTTGTCATCAGCACATGGACGCTTTCTTGACAAGGATTTCTCAATAGACCGCGAGTTTCAAATGAAACTTACAAAGGAGGCTATTAATTTTTCTGCGCTGAACCTGAACATTCTCGGCGGGACAGTTTACATTTCGCCTGGAAGGTATGAGCACAATATTTTTCAGGGTTCCGGGCGCTTTCAAAAAATTAGCCTCAAGGAAATAGCGGACTTCCTGAAAACAAAATACAAGATTAGTGGTGAACTTGGCGGGGAATTTGGCATTGCCGTCGATAAAAGTGGCGAAATAGGCGGGCAATTATGGTTTGAGGTCTCCTCGCCTGTGCTTGGCGGTGTTCCAGTAGAAATGCTTTCCGGTGGCATCACACTCCAGGGCAAAGACCTATTCATTGACAGCCTGAGAATTAAATCGAGCGAGGAAAGCTATACACTTACTGGAGGGGTTCATAATTTTGGCGAAAGCCTTGATATACTGATAAAAGCGAACGGAACCAAGAACTCTTTTCTGCCCGGCTTTGTTAAGGGGATTGATGATTTTTCGGGCACTTATGATGTAAGTTTGCGGATAAGAGGGTCGAAAAACGCGCCCCATATTTCGGGGAGCCTGAACCTCAAAAATGGGACACTCGCGCTCTCCGCTCTCAATGACCCGCTGACTAATATTATGCTTCAAGCCGAAAGCAACCTTGATACATTAAAGATATTGAAATTCTCTGGCGAATTACACACAACACCTATAAGAAAACGCGACCTGTGGTATTTCTTAAAACGACTTGTATTTTCGGAGAAAGAAAAAATCGGGACAATCTCTGGCACCGGTTATATAACCCTTAGCGGTTTGAAACCCTATTTATCGCTCAGGATGAATCTAAAGGGGTTACCGCTGAAATTTATGGAACAGGGAATATTTCTGGTTCTAAGCGGAGAACTTCTTGCAAGCGGTTATCCACCATTTGCACTTTCTGGCGAACTCCAAGTTGAAACCGCTAACATCCTTTCACTCGGTCAATCCGCCTCTGGTGGCGAATCCGGCGAAATAGTTTTGCCAACTGATTTGAACATAATTGTGGATATCCCCGGCAATTTCTGGATCCTCACAAACAACATCGAGGCTGAACTTGATGGTTCGCTTTCGCTAAATACTTACAACAGGGTATTAAATATTTCTGGCAAGATGGATGTGGTGAGTGGAAAGTATTTTGGATTTGGCAATGTTTTCAAAATTGACCGAGGCGAACTTATATTTACGGGGATTGAAAAAGTGAACCCACAAATAGATATTAATGCACATACATTTGTTGGAAATAAGGAGATCAGGATAGCGATTTCAGGGAAACTCAACGAGCCAAATCTCACACTCTCAACACCGGGCGAGAAATATACGCAGGAGGACATTCTATTTTTGCTTGCGCTTTCCCGCCCGGCAGAAGCCGATACATCTGCTCTCGCATCTCGCCTTGAGACCCGCACGAGGCTGTTTCTTGAGCAATATGCAAAGACCCAGATTGAAAATGTTGCCCGTCAAACCCTCGGCGTAGAAAGCTTCGAACTAACTCTTCCTCAGAGCGGACTTGAAGATGGGATTAACGGTATAAAAGAAACCCAGATATCAATGGGGAAGTATCTCACCGATAAACTTTATCTCCAATATTCGCGTCCAATTTTATCCGATACGCTCGGCTCAAAACTAAAACTTGAATACCGTGTAAATAAATACCTGAACCTTGAGGGCACAAGAACCTCTCAAGGAGATATGCAACTTAACATAAAATGGGAAATAAATTTCTAATTCCAGCAATAGCCCTCTTGTTTCTTCTTGCGTTATCGCTTAAGGCTTATGCTGGGTTGGTTTATGTCAGGAAGATCAAAGTTACAGGGGCAAAAAAATTCTCAAACTCGCGGATCAAAAAGCTAATCCTCACCGATGAAAGCAAATGGTATTCGGGGATATTCAAGGATAAGCCATACCTTAAAGAGTCCCTTCTAAAAGCAGACCTTGAAAGAATTGCGAACTTCTATCGCTCACAGGGTTTCCCGTATATAAATGTGAAGGCTGAACTTGAGCAAGTCGGCAAAAATGAGGTAACCATTATTATCGCAATATCTGAGGGGAAAAGATACAATCTTGATTCAGTTTCTATTCTGGGCAACCACATTTTAAGTTCAGATATAATTGCTAAGGAACTCAAACTAAAGTTTGGAGCCCCTTTCAATTTCAATATACTTCCAGAGCTTGAGCGAAGGGTAAAATTCCTTTATGCATGTCGGGGGCATCCGTATGCAAAGGTGCACGGGGCTTATTCATTAAACGATTCTACTCAGGGTGTCAGCCTTACTCTTACTGTGGAGGAGGGCAAAAAAGCCTATTTTGGCTCAAGCATCCTCCATGGGCTTGAGATTTCACGCCCCAGCATAATTAACCGGGAATTAGCCTTTCAAAAGGGCGAAATATACGCGGAAAATAAACTTATAATTTCGAGGTTGAATCTCCTCGGAACACAACTTTTTGAACTTGTGGACATAAGACCAGACTCGCTTGAACTTGAACGAGATTCTGTTCCAATTAAGGTCACAGTGGTTGAAAGGAGCCCCAATTATGTTGGGGCGAACCTGACATTCTCAACAAACCCCAACTATGATATAACAATGGATATAACCGGGGAACTGGGCAACAGGAACCTGTTCGGAACTGGACGAGCGATAAATATAAAGGGTATCAGCCAGTTTGAACTTTTTACGAAATTCCGGAATCTCAAAAATCGCTTCATAGTTGGCTATTATGAGCCCTTTGCTTTGGGACTAAAACTCCCATTGCGAGCTGAACTCTATTTTGACCCGGGCAACAGGTCAGAAAGCGAGCAGTATAGGATTCAGAGATTTGGCGGAACAATAAGTTCCGTTTATCAGATTGACACGCTTAAATATCACAGAATAGCCTTTAGTTATGAGCGGGTTGACATTTACGGTATAACGGACAGCAGGCTTGCCGAGAACATAAAATTGAGCCAGGGCATAAGAATAAAGCGGGCGCTTGTTTACCTTTTCAGCCGCGATAGGCGAGACAACCTCTTTTTGCCAACAGGCGGTAGCAATTTTCGAGCTCAGATTGAATATGCCGGGTTTGGCGGGGATGATAATTATCTCCTTTTACGCGCTGAATGGGCAAGATATATCTCTATGAGCAAGAACCTTATCTATGCCAACAGAATAGCAGTTGCCGGGATTGGAAATCTTAAACGGGGCGAGGATGTTCTTCCGCATAACAGGCTATTTCTCGGTGGTGGCGGAAGTATCCGGGGATTTGCGGAAAAAGGGCTTGGACCAAAGGATTCAACAGGTGCCCCGATTGGCGGCAAAGCCCTTTTCCTTATGAATTACGAACTGCGAATACACTTATTCTGGAAAGCCTGGGCAACTGGATTTATTGATATTGGAAACCTCTGGGGAAAGTTTGAATCCGTAACGCCATCCCAGCTCAGATTGACAGGCGGATGGGGATTGGCGCTTATTACGCCTGTAGGTCCGCTCAGATTTGACTACGCCTACCACATTCGCAAGCTTGACCCAGGGGTAAAACCACGATGGCATCTGGGGATATTCTATGCCTTCTAAGAGATTGAAATTCGCGGTGGATGATATGCTTGGGCGGCTTGCACGATGGCTTCGCCTTTTCGGTTACGATACATTCTACGAACCCGGAACCGGGGACGCTGAACTGCTCTTCATCGCTATCAGGGAAAACCGGAAACTTCTAACAAGGGACAAAAAGCTTGCCGAAAGAAGCGGAAAAATTGGGCACCTTGTGCGTTCGGAATTCATTGGCGAACAGATAAAAGAACTTATGAAAGTTTTCAAAATAAAGCCGGTGATTCAATATACACGTTGTTCTCTGTGTAATGGCAAGATTCTGCCATTAAAAAAAGATTTTGCAAAAAATAGGGTTCCGCCTTATACTTATATGACTAAGGAGAAGTTTTATATTTGTTCGGGGTGTGCAAAGGTTTACTGGGAAGGAAGCCATAAAGAGCGAGCCGAAAAAGACTTGAAGAGGTTATTCAATGAAAATAAATAAGATACATTCCTGGGAGATGGGGTTGAGTTCGGCAAGCAGGCTTCAACGGGAACTCGCGAAAAAACTTGAACTCCGCCCATTTGAGGGTAAAGTAGAGCTCATCTGTGGGGTGGATGTTGCTTTTTCAAAAACCAGTGATTTATCCTTTGCCGCGCTTGTGCTTTTAAATTTTCCGGAACTTGCCGTTGTGGAGGAAAGATACCTGTGCGAAAAAATCACTTTTCCATATGTTCCGGGCTACCTCAGTTTCCGCGAAGCCCCGATAATCTTGAAACTTTTTGAATCGCTCAACAGAATTCCCGATGTTGTATTTGTTGATGGTCAAGGGTTAGCTCACCCAAGAGGGCTGGGTCTTGCATCACACATAGGACTTTTCCTTCAAATCCCCACAGTCGGATGCGCTAAAAGCCTGCTTTGTGGTGTTTACAGAGAACCCGGAATCACCAAAGGCGAAAAATCCCCCATCTACTATAAGGGAAGATTTTGTGGGTATGCCCTACGGACTCAGACGAGGAAGAAACCGGTATTCGTATCGCCCGGGAATCTTGTTACTTTTGAGGATGCCTGCAGGCTCGCTTTGATGACTACAACAAGATACAGGATACCCGAGCCAACAAGAATAGCCCATATAAAGGTTAGCGCATATAAGAGGGGTTATTTGAGCGGGAGCCAAAGATGAGCCCACGAGAGGTAGCACCGGAATATCAGTCAAGAATAGCGGAGTTAAGGAGGCTTATTGATAGCGATCCGAATAATCCTGCATTTGCTGAGCTTGCGGAGCTTTACCGAGCACAGGGGAAGCTTGCGGAGGCATATGAAATCGCTCGGAACGGAATCAGGATGAATCAGGAAAATGGCTGGGCGCATTTCATTTTCGGGCGGATATGTCTTGAGATGGGGAAGCTGGCAGAGGCAGAAAAGGAATTTAGAACCTCAACCTCAATTCTTATAAGGGATATTGAACCGTATTTACTTTTAGGGCAAACACTGATGCGTCGACGGGATTATAGCGGGGCACGAGTTGTGCTTGTCAGATTGGAGGAACTCTTTCCCACCCGTCCAGAGGTCGCTCGTTTCCGAAGGTATCTTGAACAAAAACTTATTCCACCGATGGATTTCGGTGCCATTGAGACCGATAAGCTCCTTGAGCGCTACCGTGGCGAAAGCGTTCCCCCGCCGCCTGTTAGAACTTCTGTTCAGCCTGTTGAAATTGTGGTCACTAAAACGGAGTCCCCGCTTGATGAAAGGGCTAAAGGGCTAATATCGCTTGTAAAAGAGATTTCGGGGGTTGATGGCGTGGTTTTTGTGTCACGGGAGAACAAGATTTTCAGAACGACAAATATCTCGCCAAACTTTGTGAAACTGTTTAGTGGGATTATAAAATCGTTTACAAAAATTTTGCAGAGGGCACCAAAGGCTTTATATTTCGGCATTATGAGAAATTTCATTATGGAAACAGAGCATTCAACTGTTTTCATTATGATTCTGCGAGAGGGCTGGCTTGCTTGTATCCTTAACGAGGACGCGGAACTCGGGTTTTTCAGGATCCAGCTTTCTCGCCTCTTCCGCAAATTTGACCTTAACCCAATTTAATGTTTGCAAAGCAAAAGCGCTTGTTCTAATTGTTTAGTTTTCAGTTATCAATGAGATTGCTTGGCTGGGGCTCGTCCTGCGACTGTACCCTGTGATTTCTTCCCTGCCCCTTGAACTGGTCGGTTCAAAGCCCAATACATTGCCCCTTTTATCTTTTCACATTTTACTTCTACCATCTACCCTTTACCGCCCACTTACAACATTTACTCTCACATACAACTTTTCCTGCACCCGCTAAAATTTGTATTGACTATTAAATAAAAAAATTTTATTATTTTTCTGAAGAGACTCTGGGATTCAGGTATTAAAAAAGGAGAAGCAAATGGTATTGAAGGTTAATTTTCTCGGGGTTGAATTTGAGAACCCATTTATACTTTCTTCGGCACCGCCAACAGCGAAAGGAGAGATGATTGCTCGTGCATTCGAGGCGGGATGGGCAGGGGCGGTTGTCAAGACAATGGTCCCGGAAGGCACGGTTATGGAAAATGTGAGGCCCCGATTTTGGGCGTTGTCATTTCCGGGCTACGAGGAGGAACCGAAAAAGATCTACACCTTCCACAACATAGAACTGACAAGCGATCGCCCATTATCTACCTGGCTTGACGAGATAAAATATCTTCGTAAGCAATTCCCAAAAAAGGTTGTGATTGGCAGCATAATGGCTGATGGGAACGACAAAAGAGGCTGGCAGGAACTTGCTCGTTCAGCGGAAAGCGCGGGGGTGCAGATTCTGGAACTTAACTTTTCCTGCCCTCACGGAGGAATGCCCGGCGAATGCGTCGGCAAGGCAATTGGACAGGACCCAAATATAGCCGCACGAATTATGGGATGGGTCCGCGAGAGCGTGAAAATCCCCGTGCTCGTGAAGATGACACCTAATATTACCGATGTCACTATTGTTGGAAACGCGGTCAAGAAAGCTGGCGCTGATGGGCTAACGGCAATAAATACGATTAGTTCCCTGCCGGGGATTGATATAAATACATTTGAACCGCTACCATCTGTTGCTGGATATTCGGCATTCTCTGGGTATTCGGGACCCGGAATTAAGCCTGTAGCTTTGCGTGTGGTTATGGAACTTGCGGAGGGGGTAGGGCTTCCGATCTCCGGGGTCGGGGGAATCTCATCCTGGAAGGACGCGGTAGAATTCATACTTTGCGGTGCAACCACAGTTCAGCTTGCTACTGCTGTTATGCTCAACGGCTACGAGATTATTGAGGATTTAAAGGAAGGGCTTTCTTGTTATATGGAGGATAAGGGGTTCAGCTCTATTGAGGATTTCCGTGGGCTCGCGGTTGGCAAAATTAAGGACCTTATGGAACTTGACAGAAAGTTCAATGTGAAATCTCATATTGACGAGCTTTTATGTATAAAATGCGACATTTGTTACCGCGCCTGCAGGGATGGTGGCTATCAGGCGATAGAACCGGACGAAAACAGGCTGGCTCATATCAACAAAGATAAATGTTCTGGTTGTAGTTTGTGCTTTCAGGTCTGCCCCGTTGAGGGGTGCATTAATATGGAGCAGGTCATTGAAGAGTAAACGAGACCGAGCGCCAGATGTGGTTGTAAAAGGTGCAATCAGAAGATGAACAGAAATTAATAAGGAGAAAGCAAAAGATACGCCTTATATTGCTAAACCCAATGTGGAGTGGGCAAGAAACAGGCTACGGAATCTCCTTTTTCGCTAATTTTACACGACACAAAAAATCATTAAATCTGAAACCAAAGCAAAATACTCTATTTAATTATCACACAAGCGTTCATCTTGTCGCCATAGGGGGTGCCCAGCCTGATAAAATACATGCCTGAACTTTCGATCAATTCGCCCGTATCCCAAACAAAGTCATATTTTCCTGTATCCAGATTGCATTGCAAAAGCCTCTTAATCCGTTGCCCCAAAATATTATAAACTTCAAGTGTCACTTCCATAGGCTTGTTTAGGGTGATCGGTATATGCAAAGAGGCGTTTGCTGGATTGGGATAAGGTAAACCCAATGTAACCACAGAGGGTTTTCCGGCGGTTTCAACAACACCGACCCGCCGCAACGCCTCGCCAAAATCCACAATGCCATACCCCGTTTGCTCATCCCAACCGCTCGGGGGAATGTCCTGTGCGGTTCTTCTTATGATATTGTAAACCGAATCGGGCGGTAAGGTTGGGTTTAGAGAAAGTATAAGCCCGGCAAGCCCGGAAACATAGGGACACGCCATTGAGGTTCCTGCTTCACCCTTTATATAGTGTTCGCCAGCAACGAGCCCGCTATCACGAGCCTCTGCGATACTCGCAACCCAAGTTGACCATATCACCTCTGAATAGACACCGGAAGTAAGGTTAGCCTCACCCCCGGGCGCAAGAACGTCAAGCCCGGATCCATACTGCGAAAAACTTGACCTCTGCCTTCGCGAATTGCACGAACCCACCGCCAATGTATAAGGGGAGGATGCAGGAAACGAAATGCCACGATTTCCGTTGTTGCCCGCAGCGGCTACAATTGTGACACCGCGCCTGTAAGCGTACTCTATTGCTTCCACAAGCGCCTGCGGTGGTGACGCCCCAAAGCCCAGGTCCCCAAGGCTCAGCGAAAGCACATTCGCACCGTTATCTGCAGCATAGGCAATCCCTGACGCTATATCCGATTCGTTTCCCGTTCCCTCTGGCGTAATTGCTCTTATAACCATAATCTTACAATGTCCGCCAGCACCAGCAAAATAAAGGTTGTTGTCCATAACCGCGCCCGCAATTCCGGCTGTATGAGTTCCGTGCCCCACTCCCATATCGGCTGGGAACAAAAATCCGCCTGGGGTGCCAAACATATCAAGACCATCGCCAACCGATGGATCCGGCACACCCCAACCATCATCCCCATAATAATGAACATCCGGATTCCAATCCTCTGAGGTCACAGGCAAATCACCAACCATTAACCCTTTCTGCCCCCCCACAAAGTCATACCCGTTCAAATCGTCAATATATCCATTTCCGTCGTCATCAACCCCGTTCAAGTCATCAAGATCGTACGGGATCCCATCACGATCGATGTCCTCGCCGGGATTTACCCATATATTTTCGAAGAGGTCCGGGTGGTCAATATCAACGCCCGAATCGAGGATTGCGATTTTGACATATGGGCTTCCCCGCGTAATATCCCAGCCCTCCTGGCACCTCATAATAAAACATCCGAACTGGTCAGGACCACCATCCGGTCTGTAGTTGCCATCATCAACAAAATACTGGTCGTTCGGTGTGTAAGTGGCATAGAGCAAATAATTTGGTTCAGCATATTTTACAAGCCCGCTCGAACGAAACTCTGCCACATAGGTCAATACCCTGTCAGCCTCTGCCCAGTATAATTCCCAGAGCCGTTCATAATCCCTGGCTTCCTGTGCACGCCTGAGCTCGCAAGTGTCAATTTCAACCGGAAAATAAACCACCTTTGAACGCAAAGATGGGCTAATATCCTTTATCTTTAAGCCGAACTGACTTACAAGATTTTTTACCTCCAATGTTTTTCCCTCTTTCGGTTCCAAAACAAACGAGCCCAAAGCAAATGGTGGATATTTTATTGCGAAAGGCTGTGAGACAAGAAAAGCAACCATCATCAAGGATTTGAAAAAAACCTTTGCCATTCTTACCCCTTTTTTGCTCTAATATACCCACTCCTCTAAGGTTGGTCAAGGATAAATTGTTTTTTGCTCGCAGAATACTGGCAATCAGGCGATTGGGCAAAAAAGCAATTAGGTAGTTGACGCTCCAAATTGAACGGCACAAATCCCGCAAACTACGAGTTCACGAAGACTTCATCAAAAAACTTACTTTAAAAAAGCCCCGTAGATTCTCGTTTTTATTAAAATTTCGGTTCTTATCGCTTTGTCGGCAATGGGATTGAATCGCAATCTATGCAATGCAAATCTGCATCCCAACATCCTCGCCAACCATAAGGATAAATTATGTAGCCGTAATGCGCGACCCTATCCCACACAATTGTCCAGTTGCCCGGTCTTGGCCAACCAACGAAATAAAATCGCGTGGATACAACAGTCCCATTCACACTGTAGCTCACCGTATCGCCATAATCGGGATCAGAATCATCTATATTTACGAGCATAATGGAACCCGTAGTGTCAGCAGTGTTTCTGCTCCAGGATATCCAATACTCCGGGATCTCGCTATACGTAACACTATCGAACTTATTTAAACGCCACCATCCACCAGTAGCGTCCCTATTGCATCTCCCGATATACCAGAGAAAATTGGTGAGCGTATCGTTTTTCCCCCCGCATTTCCCACTCAACGCTATCGGAGGAGACAAGATGAGCGGTGAGCGAAATATTGTTCCCCTCAACATTGCTGAAAGTCCATAGCCAGGTAGTATCATCAACGCGAGTCAGGGTCTGGCTTCCCCCGAAGTCAAAATAAAACTTCGGTGGAGGAAAAAGCACCGCTTTTATTAATATCTCTATCTCAATAACATTCTTCCTTGCCATATCAAAATGAAAACAACGGACGGGCTTCTGCTTGTACAATGCGCTTTCCGTAAATCGCGTGAAATAATCCAGCCTGAGCAGATCCGTGGGCGGGAACTGAGGCGCTGTTTCTTCTGGTTTTATCGATTCCTCTGAACGCCCAACACCAATAACCAGCACTACCACGACCAATATCAAAAACCCAAAAACGAACAACCTTTTCATCTCCACCCTTTTTTTCTAATTTTTTCTCTTTTTCATTAATTAAAAACGGATAATTTACACCTTTGTCAAGCGATAATTTCTCGTTTGACATAAGCAAAAAATTCATTATATTTAAGAAAAAAAGGAGTTAGAATGAGGAACGCAAAAATTATTATGCTAACAGTGATTTTGTCGTGCCCCGCGCTTTTCGGATGGGAGCGGTTCTACGGTGGCGACAGCCTTGATATCGGTTATTGTGTTATACAGGATAATGCGGGAAACTTTGTTATTTCCGGGACAACTTATTCGATATCAACCGATAATTTTGACGCATACCTCATAAAGGCTGACAACAGGGGCGACACAATCTGGACACGTACATTTGGCGGTAGCAATTACGATGATGCCACGGGGCTTACACAGGCATCGGATAACGGTTATGTTATTGTGGGCTCAAGTAATTCTTTTACCGGCGATGAAACATTCGATGTTTACATAGTTAAGACAGACACCGCCGGAGCAACCGACTGGGTAAAGACATACGGTAGTAGCGAGGATGACTTTGGCTCAGCAATTATAAGAACATCTGACAATGGCTTTGCTATAACCGGCGTATATAACTATTATCCGGATTATGACCTCGGATATTATGTTGGGGATGTTTATGTGATAAAGACGGATGCTGGCGGGGACACGAGCTGGACCCGTCATTATGGCGGAAGCGATGATGATGCCGGGTCTTTCATAGCACAGACACACGATGGCGGATATGTTATAACAGGCTATACATACTCGCTTGGACCGGGCATCGTTGATACATCAAATATCTACCTTGCAAAACTTAATAGATTTGGGGGGTTGGACTGGCAACGCGGTATAGATTACAATCACTCATTTGATGACGCCTATTTTGTTTACCAGTTAGGTGACAATGGATTTATAATTGCGGGGGGATGCTACACAACCGCGAGAAAATGGGATGCCCTGCTTGTTAAAACCGATTCGCTTGGCAACCCCCAATGGCAGAGAACCTATGGCGACAACAACAGCGACATTGCCTATACAGCCTGCAAAACAAGAGATAATGGATATATACTTGCAGGTCAAACAGCCTCCTTCGGTGCAAACTGGGTTGACATTTACCTTGTAAAAACCGACTCTCTGGGCAATATGCTTTGGCAGAACAAATACGGCGGAAACGGGATAGACAGGGCTCTATCTGTGCTACAAACATCCGATGGCGGCTACATTGTCGTTGGGCTATTTGGCGGGGATACCGCACAATCGGTTGGGGATGTTTATCTTCTCAAGGTAGATTCCGCAGGAACACCCATGGCTGTGCTTGACCCTTCCACGCAAAGCCCGTCAAATTTCTTCCTTGATATATTCCCGAACCCGTTCAACAGCGCCCTAAATATAAGTGCTCCCCCTGGCACGCATATTGAGATATTTAACCTATTAGGGCAAAAGATTGATGAATTCGGGGACAAAAACATATGGCAACCAAATCTGCCAAGCACAAGCGGTGTATATTTCTTAAGGGCAACAAACCGAAATAATGTTCTCACAAAGCGAGCCGTTTACATAAAGTAGACATCATCCTCGATTTTTCCTGAAAAGTTTAAAGCGACCGCTTGATATATCGTCGCTCGTATTATTTTGGGACGCTTTCTCTTAAGGGTATATCTGGGGAATTATGAATATCAGGACAAAAACGAAATTCAAAATATCAATTGATTTTTGGTTTTAAATTGATTTTTTATAATTTAAAAAATGATAACTGAGAGGGGAAGCAATGAATATAGTTGAGGATAAGAAAGCACCCCGGGCAATAGAGGCAGAACGAGGGGTTTTGGGCGCAATGCTTCTTTCTGCTGAGGCTGTGGATAAGGCCTTACAATCACTTGACGCATCTTGTTTTTATTTGCCACAGCATGCGACAATATTCAGGGCGGCGGAGGAACTTTACAAAGAAAATATGCCGGTGGATATTGTTACATTATCCGATTATCTTGCCCGAAAAGGTGAACTTGAGTCTGTTGGCGGGCGAATTCAGCTTACAAACCTGATCGAGGGAATTATAGCGCCATCGCACATAGACCATTATATAAAGCTTGTGCTTGATGCCGCTTTAAAACGGAAATTGATAGAGATCTCCACAAAAACTATTGAGGAATGTTACGAAAGCGCAGTTGATGCGTCGGACATACTTGATAATGCCGAGTCAAGAGTTTTTGAGATAGCCGAGAACCGTCTGAAGGGCGGGCTTGCACCTATCGGCGATGATATTGAGACAGTGTATGAGATGCTTTCAAATCTTCAATCAAAACGAGGCATTATAACCGGGTTAACGACCGGGTTCAAGAAACTTGACGCTTTGACAATGGGGCTTCAAAAATCGGATCTAATCATTATAGCGGGACGTCCGAGTATGGGGAAGACTGCGTTCGCGCTGAACATTGTGAGGGAAAATGCCATTCGAAAAAACATCCCGGTGGCATACTTCAGCCTTGAGATGTCCCGTCAGCAACTGGCGTTGAGGCTTCTTGCTGCGGAATCAAAGGTAGATGCTCACCTGATGCGGTCTGGCTTATTGCGTAGATCTGATTTCGCCCGCTTGAGCCTTCATCTCGCACCGCTTAAAAGGGCACCAATTTATATTGATGATTCCTCTAACTTGAATGTCCTTGAGCTTCGTGCAAAGGCGAGACGGCTGAAAAGAAGGGTTAATCTTGGGCTTGTGGTCGTCGATTACCTTCAGCTTATGGTTGCGAGTAAGGATGTTGAAAACCGCCAGCAAGAAATCGCTTTGATCTCGCGTTCTTTGAAAGGGCTTGCAAAAGAACTTGATATACCAGTTATTGCGCTCTCCCAGCTGTCAAGGATGGTTGAGCGGAGGGAAAAATCCAATTACAAACCACAACTCTCGGATCTGCGCGAATCCGGCGCCATTGAACAGGATGCTGACCTTGTAATTTTCATCTACCGACCTTTTCTCTATGATATATTCCAGATTGAGATTGATGAGGAGGTTGACGGCAAGCTAAGAAAGAAGAAAGTGAATACAGAACGCCTCGCCGAGATAATTATTGGGAAACAAAGAAATGGACCCACTGGCGAGGTATGGCTGAATTTCCAGAAAGAATATGCCTCTTTTGAGGAACGGATAGAGGGGGTTGAGGAAGAAGTTGAAGAAGGCGAGGAAACCCAATTTGGAGGTGTTTAGGGATGGAATTCAACGCAAAGCTTGATAGGTCCACTCAAGCATTGACAATATTTGTAATTATCGTTGTTGTTGGGGTCTTTTTCTTCATTGAAAAGAGCAACGAGGTTTCATCATTTATTCAGAACATATATTTCGCGATTGCGGCTGCAGGATTGGGTCTGCCCTATCTTCTTGCACCGAGAAAGTATTATGTTGATTCCTCGGCGGTGCTTGTGAAAAGGATTTTGGGTTCGGTTTCAATCCCGGTTTCAGCAATTGAGGAGATTGAACTTTATCGGGATTTTGGCAGGCGAAAACTCGCTGTGAACATATTCGGCTCCTCGGGATTTTTTGGACATTTCGGACTTTTCTGGATAAAAGGCGTGGGGGTCGCAAGGGTCTACTTATCCTCAACAAAAGATTGTGTGAGAATAAGATGCGGTAATAAAAATTACCTTCTAAGCCCCTACCCCGTGGAGCAATTCCTTGAAACGCTTTCCTCTTTTCTTCCCGGTTCAATAAAGGTCTCCGAATCCCTGCCTGCTCAAAAATAATTCAAACCAGAAGCCATCAAATTTAATTCCGCTAAAATTTGATATTCGCGAAGTTTTTGCCGTTTTATTTAACTGGGCCCAAGTGGAATCGAACCACCGACCTCATGCTTATCAGGCATGCGCTCTAACCGACTGAGCTATGGGCCCAACGCTTATAAATTTAATTTTTGCGTCCGCGAATGTCAAGAGAAAGATTTGTATTTCAGGCACAAGTTTTCGGTTTTTATGCCTAAAAGCGGATTGTCCCGCAGGCTTCCTGAATCCTTTTGTGCTATAGCAGTCGTTCTTTACTCTATAAATGGTATGGTGCGGGCTTTTATTGTCCTGCCCTGGCTTTAGCTTAGGGGGCTCGTCTCTATTTCCAGGTAGATCATTTTTTTGCGCTTGTCCTAATCGCCTCTTCTTCGCTAAATATGCACCCACAGTACTTCTGGCGATAAAGCCCGAGCTCCTTTGAAATTTTTATCCCCCTGTACCAGCCCACACGAAAATCCTCATAATAGAAAGCCACCCCAAACTCCTTTGAAAGGCTTTCGCAAATCTCTTTAATAGTATCGTGGAGCTGGTACTTGCTATACAAAAGCGTTGTCGTAAATGCGTCAAATTTGTGTTCTCTTGCGAACTCCGCGGTTGTCCGAAGCCTCACATTATAACAGTATATGCACCGAAACGGTTTACTTTCCTGCTCTACGGTAGCCCTCAAAAATGGAATAAGTCCATATTCGTCACGAATCTCAATCGGTAGCGCAACCTTGCTCACATAAAGATTAAGCCCCTCAAGCCGTGCCAGATACTCCCTGTACGGATGGATGTTCGGATTAAACCAGAAGCCGGTTACTTTGTGCCCATCCGCACTGAGTTTCTCCACAGGATAGCAAGCACAAGGCGCACAACATATGTGAAGAAGTATATTCATTCCTACTTAATATACAAAACGGGATGCGAATTATCAACACCGAGCCCTGCCAAACGCAAAAAATAAACACCAGAAGCAAGCGAACCCGGTTTCCAATTTAATGTGTAATTGCCGGGATAAAGTTCCGTATTCAGCAACTCGTCAACGATTCTCCCCTGGACATCGTAAACATAAAGGTAATATCTCCCCGCTGCAGGCACAAAGACCCTAATTTTAAGTTCAGCGTTAAATGGATTAGGGTAGGTCTGCAAATCAAACAATCCCGGATGATTTTCGTGCTGTGAAAAAACAGGGGTCCCACGATAATTAACCTTCAAAATAACATAAGAATTAGGGTCAATATCAACGAGAAGCGGGCGAGCCCTGAATATAAAATCAAAACTTTCCCAGGCGTTTGAAATCATAACCCGTAATAGCCTCACACTATCCGCACAGGTTAGTTGAATCTCAAGCGGGAAACGGAAGATCGGCGCATCGGTCTGCGTCTGGTGGAAATCTATATGAAAGATCCAGGCGCTATCCATACTGGCAACGCTCCACCAGTAATCGAGTTCGGGATAACCGGGCGAGTAAATCCACTGTTGAAAGAACCACTCAAGCGAGCGCCCAGAAACCCTTTCACAAACATTCCGAAAATCCTCTGTTACAGCATAAGAGTATTTGAACTCGTTCCCGTATTCGCGAAGAGCCTCAAAGAAAATGGAATCGCCAAGTTCGTATCTCAACATATCAAGGACACAGGCAGCCTTATTATAGACGGTTACACCCCAAAGGTACTCCGGGTCGTAAATTGGGAATCGTCCCTCTCTGGGTTCCTGCGAAAAGTACGCCATCTTAAGCTGAGCGACATAATCCCTGAAAGCAGAAAATGATTGCGTCTGCTCAATATAAAGTGCCTCCGAATAAGTAGCAAACCCCTCATTTAGCCACAGATCCTTCCATGTCCCGCAGGTGACCATATCACCCCACCACATATGAGAAAGCTCGTGTGCCACGACATCCTTAAAACGACCGCTACCATCAACAAGCCTATCACCATAAGTAGTGCAGGTCTGATGCTCCATTGCGCCCCACCCACCCATAATCGGTGCTTCTGCCATCCCATACTTCTCAAATGGATACGGTCCGAAGAGCAACGAAAAGACCTCGATCATCCGTGGGGTCTCAGCCCAGTCAGAGACAAATTTTGATGTGTCCTCGGGATACATATAAAAATGTACTGGAATCCCACCCTCTGTCGTATCTATCAAAAGCACATACGGATAAATAGCCACCGAGAAAAGATAAGGCGCCATTGGATAATTTTCCTCCCACCTGACTATCCTTCGCCCGCCGGAAACATCCACACTATCAAGCGTTATAACGCCATTTCCCGCAACAAGGTAGCCAAGGGGAACATCGGCAGTCAAACAAAAAATCGCTTTGTCATAAGGCACATTATGGCATGGAAACCATCCATAAGCATCGTTCGGCTCACTAAAACTAAAATACACATTTTGCTCGTATGGGTTTTGTCGCACAAGATACCCGAACCAGGGCGAACCGTGATAGTCAACCCGAACCGTGATTGTATCCCCTTGCCCGTGGATTCCCCCAAGCGGAATCCTAATTGAGTCGTTTGTACTTATAATTTCCACAGGATTATTGTCAACAAAAAGCGAATCAATTTCAAGAAGGCGCGAGAAATCAATAAAAAGCGTGTCAAGGGAATCAAGAAGCGCCACTGTCAGCGTTGTGCTTGCTCGTATAGACCTATCCGGTATGTTGAACTTTATATGTATATCGTAACTCAGGATGTCAAAGCCCGTCCATATATCCTCGAGTGGGGCGATCAGTTCCATCTCAGCGGGTGTTCGCGGCAACCCGCGATTTTCAAATTCGGCGATAAAGTTTGCTTTCCTTGGCATAGCCTCCAGGATTGCCACAAAAAATAAAATTATTATTACCGCTCTTCTCATCTCTCAGCCCATCCTTATAAGTTGCCCTGTTGCCCATATCGTCACATAAAAGATAAAATCAACAAAAAATAAAGCGGAAAAGTAGCGCGGTATACCGCCTTCAATCTGCTCCTGCGAAAACGAGCGAAAGCCGGAAACAAGAATCCGTATTTCAATTAGAATTAAAAGTAAAATTAGAAGCACACCGGCAATAAAATTTGCGCCAAAGGTGGTTAGTTCTGCGAGTGTTTGAAGCGAGCCTGTTGCAAGAGCAAACCCGAGAAACGCGATTAGTTTACCCGAGCCGAGCTGGAAGATTGGCAAATAAACCTGAATCTTTCGGATCTTGGGTAGCAAAATTGAGGTGAAAAATGCGAGAAGTAAAAACGGGAACCCAAGCCCCAGCGAGAAAACGAGAAGAAGGATTGTTGCCTTCAAAGCCTGACCTACCTGCGAAGCCATCATTAAGATTGAGGCAAGAACCGGACCTATGCATGGCGACCACCCAAGCGCAAATCCCAGCCCCATAAGAAAACTTTTTGCCGGCGAAATCGCTCTTGTTTGAAGGAACGGGCGCTTCTCCCGTTCAAGAAAAGGTATGCGAAACAAATCCGCAAGGTGCAACCCGAAAAGTATAATCAAAACCCCAAATACTATCCTTAACAGGTTATTTTTTAATACCTCACCCACGAACCCTGCTGAAAGCCCGAGCAATGTAAAAACAACGCTAAACCCAACAACAAAAAGGATTGTTGACCCTATAAGCCGGGGTCTTCTATTTTTTTTGTCCGTTAATGTCCCAGCCCACAATCCAATAAAACCCGGAACAAGCGGCAAAACACAGGGAGAAAAGAACGACAAAACACCCGCAACAAAGGCTATGAGAAGGTTTACCGAACCCATATAATAACCCCTTTTTCAATTAAAATAGTGTGTTGAGCAAAAAATAGCAATATTGATGTGAATCCGAAATATGAAGCACGAATATAGAAATAAAAAATAATTTGGGATAAGAATCAGATAAAATTGGGTAATGTTGAAGTTTGACCGCTAAGGCTTACAACTTATAGCGTTCAAGTGTCAGGAAAATCCGTCCACCCCAAAATATGGAATTTAAGTATAACCGACAACTTTAGACAAATTTTTACTTGACTTTAGATTTATAATATCGCATTTTTATAATAGAAAAGGAGACAACAATGAAAGGGGTAAGAAAATATGAAGAGGGATTTGCGCTATTTTTCGTGCTTATGGTTGGAATACTCATAGCCGTTGTTGGCGGGGCAGCCCTTCTGACTTCAACACAGGAATTAGGGATAGCCGGTTCAATGCGCGCGAGGGCACAAGCATATTACATTGCCGAGGCTGGAGCTGTAAAAGCACAGGAATATATAAATAGAACAAGAACCTACCAGGACACGATGTATTTGAATGTTCCTTTCGGTGGGGGGACCTATACCGTGCTATGCCAGGATTCAACTAAAAACCCCACCCTCGTTGGAAAGCAACTCCTTCTCCTCAGCACAGGGAAGATCGGACCTGCTATAAGAAGGCTCCAGGTGACGCTTCGCAAAAAAACATTTAACCCCGGCGAAGTTCCAGGTCCACTATACATTGAATCGCCAGATCCACAATTCAGCGGCAATGTTTTTACAATCCAGGGGGCGGACCACCAATACGGGCATAAGGATGTCAACGACTATATCATAGGTGGTGACCATCGCCCGGCAATAACAACAATTCATAGCGCACAATCCCTTCTTCAAGCGCTGGGCTCACGAGAAGACCAGGTTACTTCTGCCGATTCTTCCGGACTCTTTCACCCGAGCTACAGGGCAAATGCCGATACTATGGACCTCTATTCCCTTGCAGCCTCCTTTGCGGGACCAAACGGCGAGCTCGCTGACACAATTAATACTATAATCGGAAGTTATCCCGATAATTATAAGGTTTGTTATTACAACCAAAGCGTTACCATTGCGGGCGGTAAATCGTCAAAAGGTGCGGGGGTATTAGTTATAAATGGTGATCTTCATATCTCGGGGCAATTTGAGTGGACGGGAGTAGTTATTGTTCTTGGTGAGGTGGATGTAACTTCGAGCACAGATATAACTGGTGGTGGACAGGGCGTCCATATTTGGGGAACCCTTCTCTCGCGCACTATTAAATTCAAAATATCTGGTCAGGCTGACATCATCTGGTGTTCCGACGCGGTAAGAAGAGCAAGCACGCCCTATGAAAGAAGAGCCTCTTATGTTATCGGGTCAATCGTCGAATACTAAAAATGGCTTCACAATTTTAGAACTTGTCGTTGTCATTGTGCTTACGGCTATGACAACGGGGTTATCTGTTGTTGGATTCGGAAATCTTATTGCCAGTTATAACCTTACGGGCGCAACGCGTGAACTTGCCCGTCAGTGCCAACTCGCAAGGACGAAGGCTATAATGGAAAAGAATAATTTCGGGATATACCTTGACTTTCAACGCGAATCCTATACACTCTTTCGCGATAATGACCAAAGCAGAACATATTCTACAGGAGATTTAGTAATCATGAGAAAAACCTTCCCCGCTTCGGTTGACCTGTATCAGGGATGCATTTCCCAATGTGCTGGCTCGGGATACAGCAATAAACAATTGACACTTATATTTTATCCCGACGGTCGATGCAACGGAACAGATGAGAATGTTTTTATATTTATAAGCAAAAAACTTAGAAAGACCACATATATATATGTGAACCCACAAACAGGGAGGGTGAAGATAAGCGGGGTATGATTAAGACCCTATTAATAAGGCTTGCACCACGAGCAACTAACAATGGGCAACAAGAAGCGCGCGGGATGTCTCTTATGGAGGTGGTGATTTCCATCTTCGTTGCGTCTATTGTGCTTACCGGGCTCGCAATATATATGACAACTTCAACCCGGGCTAATTTCTTCGCGCGGAAACTCAGAACAGCAACCCTCTATGCCGAGCAAAAGCTTGAGGATCTGAAAACAGCGAAAATAGAAAATATCACAAACGGTAGCGACAAAATTGAGGGGTTTACTCGTCGCTGGATAGTTTCTACAGATAACATAAATCCACGGTTAAAATATGTGAAGATTACGGTTTCCTGGACTGACATTCTTGGAAAAACCCACTCGGTGACAATAGAGGATTATATTTACAAGCCGCTATGAAAAGTAAAATAGCATTTCAAACCGGTGTAACATTATTAGAAGCAATTACGGTTGTGGTTTTGTCAAGCATAATCGTTATGCTCACGGTGACCCTGTTTTTAAGCCAGCAGAAGGGTTATGTAAAAGACGAGGCTAACGCAACAATTCAGGAGAACGGGCACCAGGCACTTGAGGCACTTGTCGTTAAGTTGAGGCAAACAGGTTATATGTTACCGGACACATTCAAAAAACTTGAACCTTATAATTCTGCGGGTTCCTCTACTTCGCCCGCCCCGGACAGCGTTGCAGTTTGGGGAAATTTTTCAAACTTTACAACAAATTTCTGGTATACCGCAACCCAGGGCAATAACTGGGTTATTCTTTATTACAAACCTAATTTTGATTTTTCACCTATGATGTGGCTCTGGTTACGCTATCGCGATGGTTCAAAATCCGAGGTTCACCGCTGCGAAAACTATACTGTCATAACATTTATGAGCAAAACCCTTCTTATAATATGGTTCCCGTCCGGCGATGTTATAGGAAATACATATCCCGCCGAGAGTACCTATGTCATAGCGTCAACATTTGTGAGGGAGATGTATAAGATTCAGACGCCAGAGGCCGGGCATCCGACACTGATGATTTATCGGAACTACCAACCGGGAGGACTGGAATTTGTGCGTGACATAGAGGATATGCAGCTCACATACAAGCTTGCAAATGGCTCAATAATTTCAAATCCGGGCACAAGTGATATTAAGAATATTGTCGAGATAAATGTTGCGATTACAGCCCGGGCACCAACACCCGACCCCGCATATAAAGACCCGGTCCGAGGCGATAGATATAGGCGAAAAACATTTACCTCCAGCGTCAAACCCTACAACCTTTCAACATTTTAGATATGAAAAGAAAGGGGAATTTCTGGCAAGCGCTTTCCTCACAGAAAGGCTTAACCTACGCGGAACTTCTTGTTTCCCTTTTCATATTCTCAATAGGTATGGCAGGGGTTGCACCGTTTCTTGTGTTAATCCCTGAAAGCATCCCTGGCGGGCAAAGGCTTCTTGAAATCAACGAGATAGTGAAATTAAAGATAAACGCAATTCAGAGCCTCCCCCTTTACAGGCTTGAGTCAATGGTGGGCAAATCTTTCACCGAGGATTTATCAGGCTTAAAAATAACAACCAGAATAGAGCCTTCCCAATCTTACCCCGACCTTATCAGAATCTCTGTGGAGGTCTCCTGGAAGGATTTGGGTGGAAATACGAACTCAGCAAGCTACGCAACATATTATAATAAAAGGGAAGCTACGCCTTACTGATTCAAAAGGCATAGCGTTTATTATCGTTCTCATATTCCTTTTTGTGGTGATGTCAATCGCTTTGCTCTTCTTTTTCAGGAATACGATTGTTTCTATGCGGGAGTTCCGCGAGAGGGAAAGAAGGATGAGGGTACAATACGGAAAAAATGCCGTATTTTCGCTTACACTGGCAAAACTTGATGAATACTTTTTTTCGCCTGATGCCTGGCGCAGGATAGACAAACCACCCGCAAATTTCCCTCCGGCAAAAGAAGAAACCCAATTAGATTTTGCATCGTTCCTTTTCACTCTGCGAGAAAAGGACAAACCATTGCCGGTAAAATACAAAATTATTCCCCCCGAAAGCATAACCACATCCGAAGAAAAAAGAACGCTTATTTACCGCGTCTCAGCAGAGGTATGGGATGGTACGCGATGGTCGGGCGAATCAAGCCGGGAGATCATTGTGGAGCGAGCACCGATTTATCACTTTTTGATCCTTTCCGCTTTTGACCTTGAACTTTTCACCACGAAAAAGTTCGTCCTCGCTGACCCGATCTATTCGGGCGGTAATATTTATATAGCGTCAAACGATACAATGTATTTTGCGTCCAGAATACTTTCCGCAAAGGAGATATATTACGGCAGGAAAGACAGGTATACTGAGCGCGGGATGATTTACATTTCCGACACGAAGGGAAATTATAAGGAATTTAACGGGCATTACGATTCCGTTGATGAACTTGAATCCTTCCATCCGTTAGACCTTGAGGATACCGCAAAGGGGGATGGGAACCCTGTGCCTGTGGACACCTGGCGTGAGGATGTTAACTGGTTGAAAGGCTCCGTTGAAAGATGGGGTGGTGCTGTCCGTTCAAAAAGCACGGGAGTGAAGCCCATACCGCTTCCTGATTCTGGATTTATAAGCAAGGATGGACCCATTTATCAAAAGGCCGGGATCAGGGTAATTGTAAAAGAACTTATTGATAGCCAATATGTTGAAAGCCATTACGAGAGGGTTTGCAGGAAACACACCGCAAATAGCGATAGCAGCGGGGGATGCGGTTATTATGACGAGAAAAATCCTTGCTGCGAGTGGGATACGGTCCTTGTGGTTGGGCACTGGGAAAGGAAAAAACATATAGCAGTGAGGCTTTTTGGCCAGACAGGGGAAAGAATAGCGGGAAGCGGTTTGCCATTTACATTCACAAAATTTATTGACCCTATGTGGCAAAAGCCGGTGCTCGCGCTTGAAATAAGATTGTTCGACCTCCAGGAACTGAACCCCTCGCCGAACAATATTTATTTTGTGACATTTGAGAATATAGTCGCGCAGGGCGATACAATCTTAGCCGTGCGAATAGTGGATAGCGAAATTTTAAGCAAACCCATATATCTTGCGACTGATTACCCGCTTTATATAAAGGGGAATTTCAACAGGCATGCTGATGCTTTTGGGCGCCCTGTGGACCCGCGAAAAATTTCAAATCCCGAGCTTGACAGGTGGAAACCCGCATTTATTGCTGCAAGGTCGCTCACGCTTCTGTCGGAAAACTACCAGGATCTTTATGCTCTGGATTATAATAAAAGGACAGCCACAGACACGGAATACAATTTTGTAGCCTTCACCGGTTCCTGCAAGACATTCAGGTCAGATACAGGTATAGTGTATGGTGGTGGATTTGAGGGCATCCTGAGGCTTGTTGAAAACTGGAAAAATAGCAGGCTTTTTTTCTGGGGCTCAGTAAGTGTATTGTGGGAAATAGACAGCCCTCCAGGGGGATTTTTCTATGGAAGCCCATATTTTGAGCCACCGACTTATGCAATGCGTAAGGAGCCTTATCTATCTTTTCCGAACACCCTCCCGTCAGACTGGGATTCCATCATACCGGAAACAACAATAAGTGTGAGGTTCAGGTTATAGGATTCGCAATAACAAAATTTTTGTATTCATTTCCACAGATTATTTGCAAAGGATTAGTTCCCCTATGCAGGTGTATGAAAATGGGTGCCTGGAAGTTGGTGCTTTTAAAATTGGCACCAATTGCCTCAAAAGTTTGAAACAGAGCAAAAGAAAACTATCAAGATTTGTAAAATGAGTTCATTTTCATATTATGGCTTTTAGAACCCATAAATCACCAGTGCACAAATCCCCCACCCTCAACACCCTCTATCCCCTCAAGCCCGGAGCCCCTTTTAATATGCCCAATCCTTGTGATTGGACAATCAAAATCGCGCAGATGCTGTAAAAATTCCTTCTCACAGTCCCCGCGGACTGTAAACAAGAGTTCATATTCCTCACCGCTAACAGACGCAAAAAGAGATGGGTTTTTACCAACCTTTGCACAATATTCAATAACTCCCTCGTAAATCGGGATTCGCTTTAGATCAAGCACAGCACCAACACCGCTCAACTCAATTATATGATTTATGTCTGCTATTAAACCATCCGAAATATCTATCATTGCGCTAATGCATCCTGTTTCGGCAAGTTTCTTCCCCGTGAAAATCTGTCCGGATGTATTAAGGAAACGAGCAACAAGCCCCTTTTTGATTCTCTCGTCAAGGTCAATTTTGGGATTCATCAGGATTTCAAGCCCTGCGCGTGTCCCACCGAGCTTTCCCGTTACATAAATAATATCACCCACCCGAGCACCTGAGCGGGTAATTGGCTTTTTGGTTTCGCCCAAAACTGTAATGTGAGCCTCAATCCTTTCGCCGCCAGAAATATTCCCCCCAATAATATAAATTCCAAGTTCCTCTGACTTTTTCGCAATCCCCCTCAAAAACCTTTCGAGCACATCAAGATTGGTTTCCGCGGGAATCACGAGCGTTAAAAGGAAATACCTTGCCAGCCCACCCATAGCGGAAATATCGCTACAACCCGCTACAACTAATTTCTGCCCCAGTTCAAAATACGCATCCCAGGGCGAAAGAAAATGAACCCCCTCAACCATAGAGTCCGTCGTTATAAGGGTGTCACCCTCAAATGGGCGAACTACCGCGGAATCATCCCCTATCCATACAGGAATATCCGGGGCGCTGCGAAAAAGGGTCCTAATCCTCTCAATCATCCCAAACTCGCCAATATCTCTCGCTCGCATACAAAAATTTAATTTTATTTGGGAAAACGGTCAACAGGATATTGACTTAAGGAGAATTCCTCGTTAACTTTAAAGCCCTAAAAATTGGGAGGCATAATGGATAAAACTGGGCTCTTGAAAGTAGTAAAGAAATATCGAAACGAAAAAGGGGCGATTATCCCGATGCTTCAGGGAATCCAGGAAGAATATGGGTATCTTCCGGGCGAGATTCTTGAGGAACTTTCAAAAGAGACCTCAATCCCGCTCGCGCAGATATATGGGGTTGCGACATTTTTTGCCCAGTTCAGGTTCACGCCTCGCGGAAAACACATTATCCGTGTTTGCCACGGAACAGCCTGCCATGTTAACGGTGCTGAACGAATATCCTCCGCAATAGAGGAATACCTGGGCATAAAGGAAAAGGAAACAACATCCGATGGCAAATTCTCCGTAGAGAATGTGGCTTGCCTCGGATGCTGTAGTCTTGCGCCTGTCGTGATGATAGACGATAAAACCTTCGGGAGACTCACGGGCGAAAAGATCAAGCATATATTGAAAGGATATTGATATGGCATACGAAATCAGAATTGGATTGGCATCCTGCGGGATTGCCGCGGGAGCATTGGAGGTCTGGGATGAATTGGAAAAAATCGCAGGGGAAAAGGGGATAAAATTGAAGCCTGTTGGTTGCGCCGGAATGTGCTATGCGGAACCTATGATAGAAGTCGTTGAACCTGACGGTAAATCGTTTATTTATGGCGGAGTCTCGCCGGAAAAAGCAAAAAAGATTGTTGAGGAACACATATTGAGCGGTAAACCCGTGCGAGAATGGGTTGTTAAAACGACGGAATTTGAGACCCCGGACGAGCCATACTACAAAAAGCAGTTCAGGATTGCGACGAGAAACTCCGGGATCATTAACCCGGAATCCATAGATGATTATATTGCTGTTGGTGGATACAATGCTATTGAGAAGGTGCTCAAGGAATGGCGACCGGAGGAAGTGATAGAAGCCATTACTCGCTCTGGTCTGCGTGGCAGGGGGGGCGCGGGATTTCCAACCGGGAAAAAGTGGGCTCTTGCACGAAAAGCGAGCAGCGATAAGAAATATGTGATTTGTAACGGGGACGAGGGCGACCCTGGCGCATTTATGGACAGGAACCTCCTTGAGGGCGACCCACACTCGGTTATGGAAGGGATGATGATCGCAGGATACGCTATAGGGGCTGACGAGGGGATTTTCTATGTAAGGGCTGAATATCCGCTCGCGCTCAAACGCCTGCGAATAGCGATAAGGCAGGCAGAAGAGAAAGGCATTATCGGGAAGGATATTTTCGGCACGAACTTCTCTTTCGAGTTTAAGATAAAAGAGGGCGCTGGGGCTTTTGTTTGCGGTGAGGAAACAGCGCTTATGGCATCAATTGAGGGCAAAAGAGGTATGCCACGCCTTCGACCCCCCTTCCCGGTGGAAGCAGGGCTTTGGGGAAAACCGACGAATATCAATAATGTTGAGACCTATGCCAATGTTCCCTGGATCATCCTTAACGGATGGGAAAAATTTGCCTCGATGGGGACAGCAGGAAGCAAGGGAACAAAGGTGTTTGCTCTTGCGGGCAAAGTCAGGCGAACTGGCACAGTCGAAGTCCCAATGGGTATAACGATAAACGAGATTGTCAACGAGATTGGCGGCGGTGTCAAAGAGGGCAAAAAATTTAAAGCCGTCCAGCTTGGCGGACCATCTGGCGGTTGTCTTCCTGCAACGCTCGGTACAATCCCAATTGATTACGAATCCCTTACGGCATCTGGCGCGATTATGGGTTCAGGGGGACTTATTGTTATGGATGATTCCACCTGTATGGTTGATGTTGCGCGATACTTCCTTTCTTTTACACAAAACGAGAGCTGCGGGAAGTGCACATTCTGCAGGATCGGCACAAAGAGAATGCTTGAGGTTCTCACGCGAATTTGCGAAGGCAAAGGACGCGATGGCGACATAGAACTTCTTGAAACCCTCGGCAACCAAATAAAATCCGCCTCCTTATGCGGTCTCGGACAAACTGCTCCCAATCCGGTTTTGACAACGATTCGCTATTTTAGAGATGAATACGAGGCACATATCAAAGAACACCGCTGTCCCGCTGGTGTCTGCAAGGCTTTAATAAAATACTACATAATACCCGAGAATTGCACAGGCTGCCATCTATGCGCTAAGGTCTGCCCGGTAAACGCAATAAGCGGAAAAGTTAAGGAAATCCATTCGATTGATCCCGAGATCTGCACCCGTTGCGGGGCATGCATTGAGGTCTGCAAGTTCGATGCGATAGTCAAAAAATGATAAGCCCCAAAACATCAATAATCAATTCTCCCCACGATTACCAGTACATAATATGCTTATATGTATTCGTGGGGATATACAAAGGACAAGAAAAGTTCTCATTTAAATGAATAGGGGGAACCGTGATAATAAAAATTGACGGTGTAAATTACGAGGCTAAGGATGGCGAAACAGTACTTGATGTTTGCAGAAGGGTTGGGATAGATATTCCAACACTATGTTATGATAGCAGGCTTGAGCCTTTCACTGCTTGCTGGGTTTGTCTTGTAGAAATCAAAAATAGGCGGGGACTTTCGCCATCCTGTGGGGTAAAGGTTGAACCGGGAATGGAGGTGAGAACAAAAGGCGAGGATATATTTAACGCAAGGCGAACCGCAATAAACCTTTTGCTTTCAACACATTTTGGCGACTGTTATGCCCCCTGTATTTTGCGATGCCCCTCAAATGTTGATGTTCAGGGGTATATTGGGCTTGTGCTTGCAGGCAAATACATTGAGGCAGTCAAACTTATCAAGGAAACAAACCCGTTTCCAGCAATCTGTGGTCGCGTTTGTACTCGCCCATGTGAGGATGTATGCCGAAGAAACATCATCGATTCGCCCGTCGGGATAGACTATATCAAAAGATTTGCCGCAGATATTGAGATGGCTAATCCGCATCGCTTCGTGCCTGTCAGGGAAAAAAGTTCCGGTATAAAAGTTGCAGCCATCGGCGCAGGACCTGCATCCCTTACAGCCGCCTATTACCTTGCCCAGCGTGGACACATAGTTACTGTCTTTGAGTCCGAAAGCGAGCCCGGCGGGATGATGAGATACGGCATCCCACAATACAGGCTTCCGAAAGATATTATAAAAAAGGAAATAGAAATAATTGAAAGCCTCGGTGCTACTATAAAAACGAACTGCAAGCTGGGAAGGGATTTCTCACTGGAGGATTTGAAAAGCGATGGCTACAAAGCGATATTCCTTGGCATAGGTGCCTGGCGGTCTATTCCTATGGGGATCGAGGGCGAAAATCATCCGGGTGTTCGTGGGGGAATAGAGTTTCTGCGGGAATGCGCTTCGGGCAAACTAAAAAGTCTTGAGGGGAAAGTGCTTGTTATAGGTGGTGGAAATACCGCAATAGACGCTGCAAGGACGAGCACAAGACTTGGCGCTAATGAGGTGTGGATTCTTTACAGAAGGACGGAGCGGGAGATGCCAGCACGACGAGAGGAGATTGACGAGGCTTATTATGAGGGGGTGAAGTTCAGGTTCCTTGTGGCGCCAAAGAGGGTTATAATTGATAGTGATGGTAAAATTGTCGGTCTTGAATGCATAAGGATGGAGCTCGGCGAGCCGGATAGTTCTGGCAGAAGGAAGCCTGTCCCTGTGCCCGGCTCGGAGTTCATCGTTGAGGGAAATTATATCATAGCAGCAATAGGACAAAAGCCCGATAGGGCTTCGCTTGAGCCAATTGTCGAACTTAACGGTCAAAAGATCAGGTGGACAAAATGGGACACAATTGAGGTTGACCCCGAAACCCTTCAAACAAATATTCCTGGCGTCTTTGCTGGTGGGGATGCGGTTAGCGGACCCGCTACTGTTATTGAGGCTATAGCACAGGGAAGGCGAGCCAGTTTCTACATTGATAAATATGTTAGGGGCGAGGAGTTAAAAGGGTTTGGCTGGCTTCAAAATCCCTCTACAAGGGGGAAGAAGCTTGAGGATGTTCCGCGCCGCTTTTACGCTGATATTCCTTTTTCCCCACGAAATCATCCCGTGCTCACAAAACTTTCTGAGCGGCGGGGCAACTTTGATGAGGTTGAATTTGCATACAGCACCGAGCAAGCAATATGCGAATCATCAAGGTGTCTTTCCTGCGGATGTATGGCGGTTGAGAACTGCGAACTCAAGCGGGTCGCCGAACAATATAATGCTGAAAGTTACGCTTACACCCACGCACGGGAGATCAAGCAGATTGATTCCCGACATCCTTTTATAGAGTTTGACCCAAACAAGTGCATCCTTTGTGGAAGGTGCGTGAGGATCTGCGATGAACTTATGGGTATAACAGCACTTGGATTTGTAGGGCGAGGTTTTTCCACCGTTATCGCCCCCGCTTTGAACAAACCGCTTCAGGAAACAGATTGCGTGACCTGTGGACAGTGCATATCCACCTGCCCAACCGGTGCTATTATAGAAAAAATCCAGTTGCCAAAGCCGGCACCCTGGAAATACGAAACGCTAACAACAACCTGCGGGTTCTGCAATGTCGGCTGCTCTGTTGACTGGAAAATGCTCGATGGGAGTCCCATTCATCTGGATGTTCACAGCGGCTGTAAAATATCGGGCGGGAACCTTTGCGTTAAAGGCAGATTCGGGATTTATCCATTGATGCAGGGAAGAGCAAAAAGCCCACTAATCAGGTCGAAAGGCATCTATAGGGAAATACCTATTGATAAAGCAATCGAAATATTCCCCGAGATTATCTCAAAAGGAAAAGGTGTGTGTGTCTTCATTTCCCCGGGGCTTACTAACGAGGAAATTTATATAGCACAGAAATTTGCGCGCTCCGTCATTCGGGCACAAGCTCTTTATTCCTTCCATCTCCTTCCGGTGGAATACAGAACAAAAGAAGAACTTCCCATCTCAAGCGCCACATTTGAAGATATCCCCACAAGCGAGCTCATAGTTCTTTACTGCGTTGATTTCACCTGTGAGTCGCCAATTGCCGGGATTAAGATTCGTAGCGCCGTAAAAAACGGTTCTCATCTCATAGCGGTTGATTCTCCCACCAAAATCTTCAGGAATCTCAACAATGTTCGGACAATCACATCGGATGAGTTTATAGCGAACAAAGGCATTTTGGACGAGTATAAATTCGTTGAAAGGATCCTCTTTGTTATGCCTTCTCGTCCACACCCGAGCAGGATCAAGGCATGGTTTGATATACGGAATTTTGGCTATGAGATTTCACAAAAACATAATGTGGGCTACCTATTTGTTGGGGGACGCTCAAATCTTCAGGGGCTCTTTGATATGGGTGGAATATCGCCCTTCAAGCCCAATTATCAGATTGAGGAAAATTTCCTTCCGTTTTCTGAGGCGCTCGAGAGGATGCAAAACGGTGAACTTTCAGCACTTATTATAGGCGAGGACCCGCTCAGCTCTGGCAAGCCCCCAGAGAATTACAGGCTTGCACTTGAGGGGGCAAGCTCGGTTATCGTGCTCGATGCTTATTTCACTCCAACCGCTCAGGTGTCCGATCTGTTTATTCCGATCTCGCTCTGGTTTGAGAGCGCAGGAAGCTATACAAATCTTGAGCGACGGCTAAGAAAACTTTACAAAATTACTGATCCCCCTTCCGGATACTCAACGCTCCAGATTTTATCAGAAATCGCAAAACTTTTTGGGCATAAGCTACCGGACAATCCCGCAAAAATTATGGATGAGATCCGCTCAAATATAAAAACATATGCTAATCTTGAGTTCAATTCTTATTACGATTACGGTATATTGAACATGGTTCCTAAGATATTAAAATCGCCCGAGGCTTTGCCCTTATCAAAAGAGGAACTGGAATTTGGCGCCTCAACTGTGGAAGCGCGCCTTTCCCAGTATCTTGAAAGCAAGGGCATAAAGTATGGGATTTAACCCGATATTGGGGGAAAATGTTCCACATATTTTTTATAACAAAATTCTTCTTGACAACAGGGAAATACGACCTTAACTTTTAAGAAACTTTTTAGAAGTAGAACAAAAAAGGAAAGGAGATAGTATGAAGGGAAGACTTGTTGTCGTGGCTTTGATGTTAATGTGTGCTGGGTCAGCGTTTGCCTGGGGTGTAAGAATAGCCCAGCCACTTGATGGTTCGGTTTCGACCATCGCGAGCCTACCGATAATGTATCAATTTGAGCGGGCAGGTGAGGTTAATCCGTCAACGATTGTTCTGTCAATAAATGGTGTGCGATACAACATTTACGACCCGCAACTTGTCTGGAGCCCCGCACACCTGACATTTACACCATCAGTGCCCTTCGCCGAAGGGGCTTATGCCTGCACGCTTTTTGCTCGCACGATTTCGGGCGAGGAGGTTGAGGGAACACCACTAATTACCTCGTTTGCCATTGACCTTCACGGTCCTTATGTTGTTGCAAGAGAACTTGAATGCACAGGCTGTGTTAGTATGGATCCTCTTATAACAACAAACAGAACCGAAAAGATAATCTTCTATATCAGGGATGATTATGCTCGTATAAACCCGAACACAGTCGCTGTGATGGTAGAGGGCATCATATATAATCTTTCCAGCCCGGCGCTCGATTGGACCTATCCTTACAGGTATGAGGTAAGCCCCGGCGAAACCCTTGAGGTGGCAAAAATAGTATTTGACCCATCGGCAATAGGTATAAGCTGGAACCCGCTTGATACTGTGGTCGCGCGATTTTACAGCGCCGACGATATGCCATATTATGGGTCTGCAAACCATCTTCAGATAAGGGATATAAACGAGATAATTTTCTATGTTGATGCCAACCCGCCATCAGCAGAGATTCTTTATCCTCACATTTCTGGGGCACGCACAACATGGACATCCTGCCGTGACCAGGGTTTCGCGCTTAGGGTATGGGACGAAAGCGGGATCGACCCGTACTCAATCCGTGTGCAGGTTCAGACCCGGATCCTCACGATTAGCGACCCTGAGGTTACATTTGATACTCTCACGGGCACATTTGCTTATTCGCCTCTCCTTCCGTATTCCAACGGTGAGGAAGTGCATGTTAGGCTCATTTCGGCTACAGATAAATATGGTAATGTAATTAACCCCGAGGTTGCGCCATCCTGGAGCTTTATTATTGACCAGACAGGACCGAGGGTTACAGGGCATTATCCACCAAACGACTATGTAACCACAAATATAACCGAGCATGTCTGGTTCACGATCAGGGATACTATTGGCGTGGTTGACCCGATGTCAATAAGGCTTGTTATGGAATCATCGAGCGGGGAACGGTTCGTATATACTGGTATAGGGGTTGTTCCGGATAGCCTTCCAGAAATACTCTGGGACGGGGAGAAGTATGAGTTCTGCCCCGAACTTGCTGATACATACTGGAATGATGGCGATACAATCTATGTTACAGTTGAGGATGCTTTGGATAGCGCGGCTTTCTGCGGTGCTAATCACTCAACAAATACGCCTTATACCTGGGCGTTTATTGTCGCTGCCGGTCCAAAGCCCGAGGTTGTCTTTCCAAAGGATGGGACCACAACTTCCTGCACATCGCAGGATATTCTTATCTACCTTCACGATAGGAATGGAATTGACCCTGAATCGGTTTTGCTTGAGGTTGAGGGAAAGGTTTTTGGTCCGGATAGCTTTATCCTTTTCATAGATACGATAAGGGTTGGCGGTGTTATCGTAGGATATGACACGACCTGGTATTATCCGTTGTCCGTGCATGATTCCACTGTAGAGTTCCATCCGCCGGAGAATTGGTATGTTGATGGTCAGCAGGTGGATTATGTTTTATTAAGGGCTACGGATATGCTCGGGAATGACCTTGCTGGTGGACCTGTCAGGGTCAGATTTATAGTAGATAAGGGGAATCCGAGGGTTGCCTCAACAGACCCACCGGCTATGGGCTATGTGAAAGGACCCTCGCCCAGATTCAGCATTACGATGTTTGACTCGCTATCTACGCCAGTTGATTCAACAACGCTCGTTTTGCGTGTCGCAGGTATATACTATAGGATACCGAATCCGGGGCTCCATTGCGATGGAACGCATATATTCTTCGATGGTGAGGAAGCTGGCGTGACATTTGGCGATCAGGAGATCGAGGTTTGCATAATTGAGGCTTACGATGCGCCGGATTATCGCTGTAGCTATTACACCAATCCTTTGCTTGGTGTTCCGTATTGCTACAACATCATCGTTGACAATACACCACCTACTGTTTCCGTAGTTGAGCCATCAGTCGGTGGACACACAGCCTGCCCAACCCAGGATATTAAGATCCGCATAACTGACCCTGCCGGCATTGATCCGGAAAGCATAATTATGACTGTTAACGGCAGAATTTATAATATCCACTCGCCGAATGTCAGTTTTACTGATGGTATACTTACATTTACTCCTTCAACAGCCTGGCGAAACAATCAACTTGTCCACTGGAGTCTTGTTCAGGTTAGCGACAGGGTCGGAAATATCCTGAACGGGACGCCAATAAGTGGCACCTTCCTGGTTGACCTTACAGGACCTGTTGTAACAGGGACGGTACCTGAAAATGGCGCGGTTTTGAACGAAATGATACACAGGATTGCTGTGAATGTTTACGATGCGATTTCCGATGTTAATTATACTACAGCCGAATTCACGATTACCTATGGTGAGGAAGTTCATCATACTACATATGCGGATGGATTTATTGGTTATGATGCGGCGAACCATCGTGTTTCATTGGATCTTGATGCAGCGGGGATAATTCTTAATCGTCCTGGTGTTGTGGCTAATGTTTCGTTCAAGATCTACGATAATGTTGATTATGCCTGTCCGGAGGCTAATTCCACCACTTATGAGTTCTCGTTCACTGTTAACCCCGGCTGGGCTATGAATTTGCTTGTGAACGATTCAACTTATGTGTTGAGGTTTGGTGGCAGGCTTGATGCCTCTGCGGGGTACGATGATGGTATTGATGTACAGGCACCACCATCAGAACCGGGCGCTCGCAGACCTGCGTTTGTGCTTGGCGATGGCACAAGGCTGCTTCAGGATTACAGAGACTTTGCAAGCCCAAGCGAGGTCTGGGTTGTGGCTACAGGAGATTCTGGTGGCACAATTTTCTGGAACCCCGCCGAACTCCCCACTACCGGCAGTTTCCTTCTGAATGGCACAATTGATATGCGCACAACAAATCGGTTCACATTTGCCGCCGGCACACCAATAAGCATTACATATAATAGGAACATAATCACGCTCAAAACCGGCTGGAATCTCGTTTCGGTGCCAGTTGTTCCTGATGACCCATCAGTAGCGTCGGTATTCCCGACAGTTGAGAGCAGGAATATCTGGGCTTATGACGCGGTTCGCCGTCGCTACTATAACCCGACGCAGGTTGAACCAGGCACAGCTTACTGGGTGCTTTCGTTTGAATACACAAGTTATACAGTGCCCGGAACACCGCTTCCATCATATACGGTAAGACTACCGCGTGGCTGGAACCTTATTGGAAGCGTTTATAACTTCTCGGGCGTTGATTTCACCGATCCGAACGATTATCCCAATGGCTCAATTGTGGGTCCAGCTGCTTATTCGTATAACCCGCTAACACGTGCATATACCCGCGAGAACAAGATTGTGGCTGGTTATGGGTACTGGGTTCTTGTCAGACTTCCGAGCGGATTCACATATTGCGAGCTTACTGTTGATGCAGGAATTATGGCTGGCAAGAGAATCCCATCGCCTCTGATGAGACCGGATTGGGAAGGTTCAATAACTATAGGGACAACAAATCTCGTATTTGGTGGTGCATTGAACGCTACTAACGATTTTGACTTGGCTTATGACGAGCTCTTACCGCCGGCGCTTGTCTTTGCTGGTTTTGATGCTTATCTTGGCGATGGGGATATGCGGTATTCAAAGGATATAAGAAATGATGGTATCTGGCATCTTTATGTGAGTTCGGCAAGCCCTGCAAAATTCGAGCTGAACAATCTTCCCGAGGGAACATCGCTTGTCATTGACAACACCGAGTTAGTTGGTGGGTCTGGCGAGGTTAATCTTAGTGCGGGTAGCCATATGCTTAAGCTCGTATCGAAGGCTCTTGTGCCATCGACATTCGTTTTGAAGCAGAATACACCGAACCCGTTCAATCCAGTGACCGCGATTGAATATGGGCTTCCAACGGCATCACATGTTACAATTGAAATTTACAATATTCTCGGCGAGCATATAAGAAAGCTTGTTGATGCTGACCAAAAAGAGGGCACTTACAGGGTTGAATGGGATGGCACAGATAGTGCTGGTCGCCAGGTTAATTCGGGCGTTTACTTCTACAGGATGAGCGCTGGCAATTTCCACGAGATAAGAAAGATGACGCTTCTCAAGTAGAAATCCTTCTCTCTTCAAAATAGGGTATCTTACTGCCTTCTCGCCAAACGCGGGAAGGCAGTTTTATTTTACGGATAATATTAGAACAATCCAAATTGCAATGAGAAACAAAATGAGGGACCACATAGATCCCTGCTTTTCAGGGTGTCGTATTTATAGGCTCGGACAAATCTGTAGCCAGCAGAAAGACCTGTCCTGAAATGCTGGATAATATTCAAAACGAAATCTATTGTGGGTTCAACCACAAAAAATGCGTCACCATCAAGCTGTGAATCTTCATTGTGGTATGAGGCGTAGTCCGGGTAGTCTGACCTGAATGTGTTGTAGCCCGCAAATCCCACACCGAGAAGCGTATAAATCGTAAAATGCAGAAGCTTATCGGATTTGTTTATATACTGGATCTCGCCACCGCCATAAATCATCTCCATATACATAGCCTTTCCCATAGGGGAATACTTTCCCGTTTTAATGCTTGAGACAAGCCAGTATCCGCCAGCCCCAACCGAAAAAGTATGATTTATAATCCATCCGCCGCGGGCACCGAGCATTAAGCCCCATTTATTGGTGATTTCTGTCCCTTTAAGAACCAGCGCTCCAAACCCACCCTGAACCACATTGCCTTTTATTAATGTTTGTTCGTGGGCAAAAGCAAAACCTGGCATTATGACCTGGAGCATAATAAAAAGGATCCGTCTCATTTTTCTCCTTTCTCAGGTTTTGACTAAAATAATATAATAATAAAAAATAGCAACAAAGGATTTTTAATGTATGTCTTTTGCCCTTATGTCCGATTCAGTTCATAATCTGGATATTTTGATACATAATATAATTTCCCAATCATTCCAACATTTTTTCTTGACAGAATTTTTGCCAGAACTATATTTATAGTTTAACGGAAACCAAAGGTCGTTTCCTTTGATTTTCAAAGATGGTAATGTATAGCTATGGGAATTAAGGAGCCAAAATGAAAACACATATACCAAAGAAAGATGAGATACAGAAGAAATGGTATGTAGTTGATGCTACCGGGCAGGTTGTTGGTCGACTTGCCTCAAAGATAGCAAGAATTATCCGCGGGAAACACAAGCCCACCTTCACCCCCCACCTGGACACAGGGGATTATGTCATAGTAATAAATGCGGAAAAAGCTGTATTCACCGGAAAAAAGGAAGAGAAAAAGCTTTATCGTTGGTATACTGGCTACCCCGGTGGACTCCGTGAAACCACCCCTGCAAGGTTAAGGGCAACACATCCAGAAAGAATTATAGAACACGCGGTTCGGGGGATGCTTCCCAAAAACAAACTCGGACGCAAACTCGCAAAGAAGCTTTTTGTCTATGCCGGGGAGAATCACCCGCATATCGCACAAAAACCAGAAAAGATAGAACTATAAGGAGGGCTTTTTGGAAAAAGAAGCGATATACGCCACAGGAAGGAGAAAAACCTCTGTAGCAAAACTCTGGCTCTCCCCTAACGGGGAAGGAAAAGAGATAATAAACGGCGGCAAAACGCTGAAGGAGTACTTCTGTCGTGATGACCTTGTGGATAAGGTGAAGAAACCGCTCACAATAACAGGACTGCTCGGCAAAGTTGATATACGAGCAACACTCCTTGGCGGGGGCGTAAACGGGCAGGCAGAAGCCCTATCGCTTGCCATCGCCCGATCGCTTGTCCAGTTTAACCCTGAATTTAAGGATGCGCTCAAGAAAGAGGGGCTTTTGACACGAGACCCACGCGAGGTAGAGCGGAAAAAATACGGTCATCCAAAAGCGAGAAAAAGATTCCAATTCTCAAAGCGCTAATACCTCAAATCACACTGGTGGACCTTCTGGAGGGTCCCGATGGGTGCTTAACTACAGGGCTCCAGAAGGGATGAAACCAGTGGAAGAACAAAACCAAAGGGAGTCATAATGACAGAGCTAACAATTGAGGAATTACTGCGGGCGGGCGTCCACTATGGGCACCAGACACATAGATGGAACCCCAAGATGAAAAAGTATATACTCACTGTCCGTGATGGACTTCATATCATTGACCCTCTCAAAACACTTGAATGCTATAACCTTGCTAAGGAAGTAGTGAGACGGGTGGCCAGAGACAAAGGGATAATTCTTTTCGTCGGCACGAAAAAACAGGCTCAATCCATAGTCAAGGAAGAGGCTACGCGATGCGGGATGTTCTATGTTGTGGAGCGATGGCTCGGCGGAATGCTAACGAATTTTCAGACCATTCGCCAGAGCGTCCAGAAACTTAAAGATATAGAGCGGATGAAGACTGATGGCACATATGAAAAACTGACCAAAAAAGAGGTTATGCGACTTGAGAAAAAGCGCGAAAAACTTGAGAAGGTACTTTCTGGTGTTAGGAATATGGAAAGGCTTCCAGACCTTCTTGTGGTTGTTGATGTCAAACTTGAATATATTCCCGTAGCAGAGGCAAAACGCCTCGGGATACCCGTTATTGGCATATGCGACACGAACGCAGACCCTGAACTTGTTGATTATCCTATTCCAGCCAATGACGACTCAATGCGCTCCATACGACTTTTTATTGGTGGGCTTTCCCAAGCCATTCTCGAGGAAAGAGGAGAAATTATACCGGTTCAGGAAGCAAAAACACACGAACCAACAGAGGAAACGCCCGAGCCACAGATTATTGAGGAAGCAGGGGGAAGCGCGGAATTAAAAGAAGAATAAAAGGAGGCTAAAAGTGGAAATCAAGCCAGACGATGTCAAGAATCTCAGGGACGCAACTGGCGCTGGAATAATGAGTTGTAAGAAGGCTCTCGAAGAATGCGGGGGGGATTTTGATGCTGCCGTTGAACTTCTTCGCAAACAAGGGCTCGCTAAGGCTGTGAAGAAGATTGACAGGGAAGCCAAAGAAGGAATTATATATGCATACATTCATCCGGGTGACAAGATTGGCGTGCTACTTGAACTCAATTGTGAAACGGATTTTGTTGCCCGCACAGAGGAGTTCAGAAACCTCGCAAAGGAATTAGCACTTCAGATTGCAGCCTGCGCCCCAATAGCCGTCTCGAAGGAGACAATCCCACCCGAAATTATAGAGCGCGAAAAGGCTATTTACGAGACCCAGGCAAAAGAGAGCGGTAAACCCGAGCAGGTCGCCAAAAAGATTGCCGAGGGAAAACTTGAAAAATGGATGGATGAGGTTGTGCTTTTAAACCAGCAGTGGATAAGGGACCCTAACAAGAAAGTGAACGAACTCATAATGGAAATGATCTCTAAAGTTGGCGAAAATATAAGAGTTAAGCGTTTTGCGAGATTTCAATTGGGTGAGGGATGAGCAAACCTGTATACAAAAGGGTTCTTCTGAAACTTTCGGGCGAGATACTTGAGGGAAAGCTGGTTTCCGGTATTGATATTGACGAACTTAAAAATATCACTGCTGAGATAAAAACTGTATACGACCTTGGTGTCCAGATAGGGGTTGTTATAGGTGGCGGAAATATATTTCGTGGGCTTCAGGGTGTTGAGGTTGGGATTGACAGGATCGTGGGAGACCAGATGGGTATGCTCGCTACGATCATTAACTCGCTGGCACTTCAGGCTTCGCTCGAATCGCTCGGCATCCCCACTCGCGTTATGACATCAATCGCTATGGAGCAGCTCGCAGAACCATACATAAGGCGGAGAGCCATCAGGCACCTTGAAAAGGGGAGGATTGTCATACTTGGCGGTGGAACCGGCTCGCCATTCTTTACGACGGATACCGCAGCCGCACTCAGAGCAGCAGAGATAAAAGCAGAGGTAATTTTGAAAGGGACAAAGGTTGATGGGGTTTATGATGCCGACCCGATGAAGAACATAAACGCCCAACTCCTGAAATCTATAAGCCATAAGGAGATTCTCACCCGGGGGCTTGCGGTTATGGATGCCACCTCAATAAGCCTTAGCAACGAAAACAAAATCCCAATTATAGTTTTTAATATGCTAAAACCCGGCAACTTTTACAAGGTTGTGATTGGTGAACCTGTTGGAACAATAGTTTTGCCCGAATGACCTAAAGGGGGATTTATGACCGTTAACGAAATATTACGGGAAGCCGAGAACAAAATGAAAAAGGCTTGTGAGGTTGTGAGGGAGGAATTTGCTCATCTGCGGAGCGGTAAGGCTACCCCAGCCTTACTTGACCCGGTCAAAATTGAGTATTACGGGACTGTGATGCCGCTAAAACAAATGGCTAATATCATTGTGCATAGCGCTAAAACATTGATCGTTCAGCCCTGGGATAAAAGCGCTCTTGGAGCTATAGAAAAGGGGATACAAAAGGCTAATCTTGGCATAAACCCCTCAAACGATGGTAATGTGATTCGGATTGAAATCCCCCCGCTCACAGAGGAGCGGCGAAACGAGCTTGTAAAAGTTGCAAACCAGATTGCCGAGCAGGGACGTGTTTCAATAAGAAATATCCGCCGTGAGTCAAACGAAACCCTCAAAAAAGCCGAAAAGGATGGCACAATATCAGAGGATGAAAGCTTTACAGGGCAAAAAAAGATACAGGAACTCACGGACAAATACATCGCTGAGGTAGATAAACTTCTTGAGGCAAAAGAAAAAGAAATTAGAACCATCTGACAAATAGGAAAAGCACAAATTCTTTTGATCGCCAAAATTGAGCGGTTCGTATGTTGGTTTGTTTCTTTTCTTTTTACAGGAGGAAATGATGATAGAAGCGACAGCACTCAAAAAGGGGCTAAAAATTGCTATTGATGGTGTTCCATATGAGGTAATTGATTTTCAGTTAGTTCACCTTGGGCGAGGCAGAGGGCATGTAAGGGCGCGACTTAAGAATCTGAAAACCGGTGCTGTATGGGAAAAAACATTTGATTCGTCGGTCCAATTTGAGGAGCCAGACCTTACGAGAAGGAAGATGCAATTCCTTTACGAAAATCAAGGCGAATTCTTCTTTATGGATGCCGATACTTACGAGCAGGTGAACATCTCCGGTGACATACTCGGGGATTCTAAATACTATCTCATTGAGGGCGAGAGCTACGAAATCCTTTTCTTTGAGGGCGAGCCTATATCAGTAAATCTTCCCGTAAGCGTGGTTCTTGAGGTAACCTATACAGAGCCAGGGATAAAGGGCGATAGCGTGACGAATATAATGAAAGAAGCTGTATTGCAGACGGGACTAAAGGTGCGCGTGCCACTTTTTATTAATGTTGGCGATAAGGTGAAGATAGACACGAGAACCGGCGAATATCTTGGCAGAGTATAATGAGCAGAAGCATTTTCGGATTTTTATCAAACGACATTGGGATAGACCTTGGCACGGCAAATACGCTCATTTATGTTAAGGGTGCGGGGATAGTTCTTGATGAGCCATCGGTGGTAGCGACAACCGCTGAGGATAACAAAATCATTGCTATTGGGCGAGAAGCAAAAGAGATGCTCGGACGCGCACCCGCGACGATCAGGACCATTCGCCCGATGAAGGATGGGGTTATTGCGGATTTCCGAGCAGCAGAGGAGATGCTTAAGGAATTTATCCGTCGCGTGATCCACAAGAAATTCCTTATTAAGCCGAGGATCCTCATTTCCGTTCCGCTTGGTATAACGGAGGTTGAGAAGCGAGCAATCACGGATGCTGCCGAGGGGGCTGGTGCTCGCGAGGTCTTTCTGGTTAAAGAGGCTATTGCTTCAGCTGTGGGCGTCGGACTACCAATTGAAGAGCCATCGGGAAATATGATAATTGATATTGGCGGAGGAACATCTGAAATAGCGGTCATCGCCCTTTCAGGAATTGTCAGCCACACATCCATAAGAATTGCCGGCGATGAAATGGATGAATCTATTATCCAGTATATGAAGAAGAAATATAACTTACTTGTAGGTGAACAAACTGCAGAGCGTGTGAAGCTGGAGATTGGTAGTGCATACCCACTTGAGAAGGAACTTGAGATGGACATAAAGGGACGAGATTTATTGAGCGGATTGCCAAAGATCGTGAGGGTAAGTTCGGTCGAGATTCGTGAGGCTCTTGCTGAACCGATAGGCGCCATTATGCAGGCAATACGCGATGCTTTTGAAAAAACGCCGCCAGAACTCGCAAGCGACATCCTTGACCGCGGGATAATCCTGACCGGTGGCGGTTCTATGCTTCGCAATCTTGACAGGGCAATCTCTGAACAAACAAATTTGCATGTACACCTTGTTGATGACCCTTTAACCTGTGTGGTTCGTGGCACGGGGAAGATCCTTGATAATTTTTCAAAATACTCACATCTGCTTTTGAAGGAAAAGAGATTTTAAAAATAACGCCTGCAAATTATTCTTGACCCATTGAATTTGGTTTTGCTCATATTTTGTGCGAATTTGCAGTGGTAAACAAGTTATCATTAAATATATTATAGAATTTAGGAGACGCTTAAAGTATTACTTTAAATGATTAACTTTTTTCATTATAATATAAGGTTTAACGCTTTAATAATTTTCATTTGAAATGATAAAAAATTGTCGCGAAATAACACTTGTCCAACTAATATCAACAACCCCAAAAAGCCAAACGCTTATTATTCAATTCGATTTGCTAATCCGTTTTCGTCAGCAACCCCATAAGCCGTATTTCTTCTACCTTATCAAGAGCACCGTCCCGCTACAGACTACATCGCCATCGGTACTTATAGTGTACAAATAAAGCCCGCGCTGAACCGCACGACCGCTATCATCACGACCGTCCCATTCCGCAACACCGCGCGGCAAGCTCCTCACAAGCTCGCTTTCCATTGTATAAATCCTAACAATGCAATTCCGCCTCTCCTGGTGAGGGTAAGTAAAATGAACAATATCATTATAACCATCCCCGTTTGGCGTAAATGGATCTGGATGGTCTCCGCAAAAAGAGGGTGGCGGAACATAATATATAAACTGGAACCTAAAAGGCTCTGATGGATTTGCAGTTCCATAATCGGGGGGCAAATCAAAAGCGGACACGAGCTCAACAATAACTGTCTCCGCCGTCGCAAAACATCGCCCAGCCTCAATCGGATTAAATAAAACCGTGTGCGTGTGCCTATCCCAGTGCAGTCCCGGATTCCCCACCCTGTATTGACGCCCCGAAATGGAAACCACAATAGAAGAAGTGTCAACCTCGCGCCAGCGGTCTATAAGCTGAAAAGAAATTGTTCGGCAACTATCATCAATAATTTCGCCCGGCCGTGGATTGGGATTACTTGCTCGCGGTCCTGTAAGATCAACAAAGAAACCCCACGCCAGAGGATTCTGAAGCCCGTTGCCAAGCGAATCATCCGCAGATAAAAGCTCAACATCAACACTATCCCCATCCCTCCAAAGATTGCCTGAAGACGGGAAATAATAAAGTGTGTCATTCCTGAACACCACCATTGAACCATCCACACTGTATAATCTCCCCTCAATCCGCAACCGAATCGTGGACGGATTTACTCCGTTTTCATCGTCAACGATATAAACGACAATCGGCTGACGAGCATCCGCAACAACAGTATTCGGCATCGGAGCTACTATCTCAGCACGAGGACCGTAAATATTCATAAACCTTACCCGCTGAATCTCGCTACAGCAAAATGACCGGTCGCGCGGGTCGCTAAAATCAAAATCGTTATCGTGAGCGCAAACAACATAGACAAACTCCGAACCCTCCATCTGCCCCGGTATCGCTTCTACCGTTCTGAAAACCCCGTCCGCAAATTCGTCAAGCTGAAGTTCGTTGTATGTGCCATCATCCACACTACCATCACTATCCCAGCGAAGATAAACACCCTGCCCACCTGAGCCAGTACTATCATCGTAAACGCCTGACGGGTCATCAATACGACATTGTATATAAAAAGGCGTTTCCGCAGAGACAATCGTTGGCGAGAAATCCGAAAATACCGGGCAAGTAGTATCATCATCAGCGATGTAAAAACACCAGCGATATGGTGCTCCATAAAGATTGTTCGGTTCCCCATAGTCTGGCATATCATAAGCCCTGAGAATTATCACACAGACAGTATCCCGCTCCCCAAACGAAATCCCCGCCTGGTCCGGGTTGAAGACAAAAGCTCGTCCATCATAATGAACTCCCCTGCTCATAGTTGTCAGCATCCAGGCACTATCAGTAGCCGCGCTCTCAATCCTAACGAGAAGCGACAGTGGGTCAACACCTGATAAATCATCGGAAACATTAAATCTTATCTGCTGGGAGGTATTTAGGGTCACTGTATCCGGCGCCGGATAAAAACCGGAAACCACAGGACCCTGCAAATCGACCCAGAATCGCCAGATTAGAGGACCTGAAATTGGACTATTCCCCTGGGCATCAATCAAACGAGCAAGATTCACAGTTACTTGCTGGCGATGAGTAAAAAGGGTTGCCGGTGTCAAAACGAGCGTATCTCCAGTAAACGAAATAAATGGCGAACTCCCTGTATATACTCGCCCAGCCACAACAAGCTGGATTATGCTTCTATCAATGTCGCCCTCAACATCTGCAAGGCTAATGCGAATCTTTTGCCTGTTGTTGCTCGTTATAGTATTCGGAAGGGGCTCAAGAATCCTGCTCTCCGGACTGCAGGGCGCAATATACTCCGATACATCATCATCAGTAAGCCCATAAGCATTAACAACCACCCTTACCTCGCGGAACTGACAATCGCCTACGGGGTGATGAGTTGTATATGTGATATAGTACCCGCCACGGATTGCCTCCGCTATTGAGGCAAGAATGTTTTCAAACGGGTCATTATAAAAATACCAGGTCCCACCCGTTGCGTCTGTAAGGCTTCCGGGACCGTGATAATTCGGGTCATCTGGTCCGACAACAAAACAAATCGCATCGCGTGTTATAAGTTCATTTATTACCTCGTCCAGCGTGACATCCGAAAAACCGGTACCATCACCCCGATAATGCGGTTCCGCGTCCGTGATCATAATAACAACAATTCTTGCCCCGGGCCTTGTCTCAAGCGAAGTCAAAGCATCATAGATACCATCAAGCGATGTCTCCGGGGTATCGCCACCCCCAGCAGCATTAAGAGCCGCAATCCATCCCCGAAATTCGTACACATCCCCAGTAAGAGCAGTCCCATGCGGGAAATTCGTGCCATCACCAAATGTAACCAATCCAAGCCTGTAGTTTATCCCACTAATCGAAAGGCTATCAGCAAACCCGATAACCCGCTCCCTTATAGCTGCAATCTTGTCGCTCATAGAACCCGTTGTATCAATTACAAAAAGTATATCGACCCTCCCTCCGCCACCCAAATCCTGAACTATTATCGGGTATTCCCGCACCCCAGACTCATAGACCTCAAAATTGCTCTCGTTGAGATACGAAATCGTTCTTCCTTCCTCGTCCGTGACCTCGCAAAGGATACGGATCACAGGAAACATAGATTGTGCAACCTGGTCAATCCCTATGTTTATATCAAGTGGCGGCGGAACGCGGATATAAAATTCCCAGCAGTATGTTGAGTCTATATTGTTTGGGCCACAGAATTCCACCCTATCCAAAGCCTGCTCAACACATACCCGCACAGTATCACCATCATGGAATGTCACCGCTGCACGACCCGGGAGCCATATTAGTGTATCCCCTCGCCAGCGAACCGAAGCATCATCCCCCGTATATCTAACCCCCTGAACACTAAACACCACAGAGGAATGTTCTAAAGAGTTCATATCGCGAAATTCAATGGAAACTGTAGGCTGAAGTTCTCGCGTGGAGCTTCCAGGGAGCGGGGAAATGAGGGATGGGATAGGTCCCTCCGTATCAATGCGATAGTAAAATTCAAGTGCCGGGTGTCCGGGTCTAACTGCGTTTCCGATCGTGTCCGCGAGCCCCACAAGCTGAACATCAACCCGCTCGCCGTTCGGAAATACAACTGATGGTGTGAAAATTAAAAGGCTATCCCCTATAAGCTGGAGTTCAGATGATTCAAGCGTGTAATCAACACCCTCAACCCTCAAGATAACAGAGGTAGAATCCACGCCATTTTCATCGCGAAGTAATATCACTATTGAAGACTCGGGGCAACTCATATAAACATACCTTGTAGGTGTGATTAGCGTTGCAGATGGTGGGGTTCTATCGTTCTCTATGACACGGAAACCATTTGTAAGTGTATCGGCAGCACCAGTAGGAAGTGTCACTATAACATCTCTTGGTCCGAGAGTCGCATGCAGGTCGATTGAAATATCAACGCGAACGAAATTTGCTGTGATATAGAATACCGCGATTACAGTTATCCCATCGCCAAAAGAGGCACTTACACCCGTGGTAAAACCTGACCCGGAAATCATAACGCTAAGATTTTGTCCCTGTTCGCCAGAATCCGGGTTTACGCTATATATAATTGGAGCCTGTGCTAAGCAAATTCCATAAACAAGCGCTATAAAGAGCAAACTCATCTTTAGTCTCATAAGACCTCCCTGTATGTTTTAAAATATATTCATTTCCAACAACGATGCAACAGGAAAATTTTGCCCGGTGAGCTTGTGAAACTAAATAGGTCAAAACATCAAACCCCAACTCCAAAAACAGAAAAGAACCACGAACCCCAATTTCCTCGGCTCCCAATCGCAAGATCTAAAAGGCTGGCATAGATAAGACCGGAAATTAAACGGAACAATGACGAACCACAAGGAGACAAAATTCCTCTTGACAAATGCTGAAATAAAACTTAAATAAATATCATATGAAAATGATATACACCTTTTTATCGATCTTAATTTTTGTTTATACACTTTTTGCTGGAAACGGTGTCGGCGAAAGAGCCGCTGATTTTACGCTCAGGACAACCGATGGGCAGGAAATAACACTTTCGGAACTGAGGGGAAGGATTGTGGTTTTGGTCTTCCTCGAGCCATCAAGCGGTGCTTCTATGAGTGTGGCAAGGCAAATGGAAACTGAACTATGGCAAGACGATTTCCAGAACAGGGTCATATATATGTTTGGGATTCTTGTCGGAGCCTCAATAGAAGCGGGCAAAGAATTCAAAAATGGGTTGAACCTGACATTTCCAATTTTAGTTGATCCATCAAGGGCTGTCTGGAATACATACAGAAACGGTGCCAACCCGCCGCTTTCAATTATTATCGGGAAGGATGGCGTCGTTCAGTACCGCGAGCAGGGATTTTCAGCTCCGGAGATCTCAAACGAGGTTCGCCAGCTTCAATCCTCAGGAATCAATTTTACCACCTGGTGGAAGATTAAAGAGCTTTTCCGCAAGGGCAATTAAAACCGCAAATCTCTGAGAAAATTTCTTATCCATCGCGCTAACCCTTGCTGAGCTAAACCCAATAGATTTGGAAATCTTGCCATTGAGGGAAACGCTCAAGATAATTTTTGTTGCGTTATTCTATTTTGACTTTAAATTTAAACAGCAAAAAATAAAGGGGGAAAATGGGAAAAATAACGACAAAAGAAGCACCGTCAGCAATTGGTCCCTATTCTCAAGGTATTGAAGCCAACGGCTTCCTGTTTGTCTCGGGACAGATACCAATTAACCCTGATACAGGAGAACTAATCAGGGAAGACATCAAAGCCTCCGCAGAACAGGCAATAAAGAATTTCTTTGCCATAGTGAAAGCGGGCGGAGGAAAAAAGGTCGTGAAAGTCACGCTTTACCTCACAAATCCTGACCATTTTGCTCTTGTAAATGAGGTATACGCGAAATATTTCAAGGATGACCTTCCTGCACGAACAACCGTCTTTGTCTCTGCCTTACCCAAAGGGGCACCAGTAGAAATTGAGGGTATCGCAACTTATTAACGACAAACCATCCTTTACGCTTTCACGGCTCCTTGTCGCAACGGAATTAGTTATACCTCTTCTGTACTTCTACCTCGCCTATGCAAGAGGCGGAGGCGACATATTTTCAAAAGCGATCTCAGGTTCGGTTGTTGGGTTTTTGCTCGTATTCTACGCCCTTTCTTCCCCAATCCTGTTTCCCAAAAACCTGGTATCCTCTTCGCTTTTAGCGCTCGGATTTTTAAACCTTTTATCGGCTATCTATGCCCTTTCACCTTACAGGTCAATTAACGCTGGATTTACTGCTTTTCTCTTCTTGACAAACTATATCTTGCTTTACAATTACTTAGCCCATAATGGCAATATAATACGGCTTTTGCGAAACATAATAATTGGTGGGTTAATCATCGTCGGGTTCGGGTTCAGATACCTCCTTATGTCAAAGGCAAGAATCATACCGCAAACCCACGAGATGGTTACCTATTTTATCGGGAGGTTTTTCTGGAAAAACCCTATGGCATCATATCTTGCGCTTCTTTTGCCCGTTTCATTATTCCTCTTCCTTCACGATAAAAACAAATTATTCCGCATCCTTTACGCCTTATTTTTTGTTACAGGGGGGGCAGGATTCCTTCTTACTGGTTCACGGGGCGCCTGGCTATCGCTCGTGATTGCCGTTATTGCCACAACAGTTATATTTTTTAAAAGAATCTCGCCAAAACTTGCAATTTCTGCGCTTGCCCTGACAATCCTTGCCTTTGCTTTGACCACAGCATTTTCCTCGCCCCTAAAATTGATAAAACGGGCAGGGACTGTAACCGCTTTTGTTTCCCAACAAAAACCCCTTGAGGGCTCATTCAACGAACGGCTTGACCTTTATCAGTCAGCAGTAAGGATATTTTTAAAATACCCATTTTCTGGTGCTGGAGCAGATTGCTTTTCGCTTGCCTACCCACAATTTATGCGCCGGAGCAGATTCGCCTCACAATACACCCATAACCAGTTCCTCCAACAAGCAGCAGAACTTGGGATTTTCGGATTTTTGATATTCCTGCTCTTTAGCCTCTCAGCGGTCGTACAAATCGCAAAAAACAAGGATAACCCACTTTCGCTTTTCGCCTTCCTCGGATCCGCTTTCTTTGTCGTGCATTTGTGCTTTGACATAGACTGGTATATAACCGTGCTCCCGTTATTATTTCTAACCAACATTGCCATTGTAACACAAAAGCAAGATATAAGAATTCGCCCCTGGATTACATATCTTTCAGCGGCAGTTATGATTCTTTACTTTACGCTGACAACTCTCGGGGAGAGCCTGTACTCAAGCGCGAGATACGATTATCTCAAGGGCAGAAAAGATGAAGCGATGCGGGAACTAAAACTGGCTTCAATCTTTGTTCCGCTGAAAAGCGAGATATACCAGGCTATTGGCGACTTAGTGAGCGATAAAGGGGAAACGGAAGAGGCAACACTTTTTTATAAAAGGGCAATCAGACTTGAAAAAACATCATCCGATTCCTACATACGAATTGCGAGAAACCTTGTTATGCGTGAGAAATATGAAGAAGCGATCCCTTATTACCAAAAGGCAATAGCTTACTCACGTCTTCTTCGCCCACAGTTCTACAACGAGTTTGGTCGGCTCCTTTTGAAACTGAAAAGGCATAACGAGGCAAAAGCCCTGTTTGACACGGTGGCAAACCAATTTGGCTGGGGCGCTAACTGGCACTATAACGAGAGAACTGTTGCGAACAGGTATTATGTTGCTGACGCTTTGTATGAACTTGCCGGGCTTGAAAGCGACACTACAAAAGCAAAAGAATATATTCTGAAAGCGGATTCGCTCGGTTCGCCAAGGAAATACGACGAGATAGCAAAAACCTTTGGTGACAATTTTTTGGCTCCAGAGTATGTGGTGAAGGAATTCTATGAAGCTTGGAGCAGCGGGGATACTGCAAAGGCTCGCTCACTACTTGTTGAAAAAAACTATACTATGTGCCCAATCAAAGAAACGGCGTTTAAAATTCTGCGGATCCTTGATGTCTATTACGATTACTGGGCGGGGATGTCGGAGGTAAGGTATCTTCTGGAGGCAAAATCCCACAACAAAACGCAGTTGATGATGGGGCGTTTAAGGCTTTACAGGACAGAGACCGGCTGGAAGATTGACCCATCTGAGTAAATGGCGCGTATTTTCCTTTACAATTAGTTATTGGTAATTTAACTTTTTATGTATGCGTGAGAGGAAGACGATAACAAGAAACGAGAAAGAGACCGAGGAACTCGGGGAATCCTTCATTAAGGAATTGAAGGCTGGCGATATTGTTTTTCTTTTCGGTCCGCTTGGCGCTGGCAAAACAACATTCGTAAAAGGGGTTGCAAAGGGTTTGGGCTTTGAGGAAGTCTCAAGCCCCAGTTTTGTTATGATAAACATCTACCCCACAGTTCCCACGCTCTACCACATTGACCTTTACAGAATAAAAAGCCCCGACGATTTCAAGGAACTTGGGCTTGAGGAGTTCATTTTCGGAGAAGGCATCGCCATTATTGAGTGGGCTGATAAACTTGAGAAAATCGACTGGGGCAGACGAATTGAAATAACTTTTACCCCATTAAACGAAAACGAGCGCGAGGTATCAATAAAATGGTTAGAATAAAGATCCCGTTCCTTATTCTTATGATGACTTGTTCGTTGCACAGCGAGGCTTACTGGGTCTTTTTCAGGGACAAGGGGAATTTCACAAAAGCAAATCTTGACAATATTTACCAGAGCCTTCCCGAAAAAACAAGGGCACGCCGTGCAAAGGTCGGAATCATAAGAGGCATAGAACTTGACCTTCCGCCCTGTGAACACTATATACAAGCCATAGTTCGCCGTGGAAATCGCCTGGTCAGTATCTCCAAATGGCTTAATGCAGCATCATTTTTGTTAACAAATGAGAACGAGAAATTTCTGGTTACGGCTCTCCCGTTTGTTGTTGATATTGTTCCGGTTGCGACATATAGGTTGCCACTACCAAAAACCACACCAATCCCACCCCCACAATCTCATCCATTTTATGGCTCGTCCATTTATGCTCTTTTACCAATGGAGATCCAGAAAATGCATTCGCTCGGCTATCATGGCGAGGGTGTTAGAATCGGGATGCTTGATACCGGCGCAAAACTCAATCATACCGCATTTGATAGCATAAAAATTATTGCAAAATGGGATTTCATAAACAACGACTCTGTGATATCCTATGATCCCGCTCAGGACACGATAAATCAGGATTATCACGGGACATATACCTTGTCGGCTATTGGGGGGTATTATCCGGGCAAATTAATTGGACCCGCATACAAGGCAGAATATGTGCTTGCTAAAACAGAGATAGTAAATCAGGAGATTCGGATAGAGGAGAATTACTGGGTTCGTGGGCTTGAGTGGGCAGAATCGCTTGGTGTGGATATTATCTCAAGTTCGCTTGGGTATGCGGACTGGTATTCCCGCGCGGATATGAACGGTCGCACAGCGGTAGTTACCCTTGCCGCAAATCGTGCCGCTTCACTCGGGGTGGTTGTGGTCACATCAGCGGGTAACGAACGAGGAACCGCATGGAACTATATAATAGCCCCTGCTGATGCTGAAAGCGTGATAAGCGTCGGCGCAGTGGACATATTTGGTGGAATTGCGCCTTTTTCTTCCCCGGGTCCTACCTATGATGGGCGAATAAAACCCGAGGTTGTTGCGCCTGGAATAAATGTGGCTTCAGCCTCCCCGCTCGATACCACGAGCATTGCAAGCGTATCCGGAACCTCTATGTCAACCCCGCTTGTAGCAGGCGCTTCTGCTCTTCTCCTTCAGGCATTTCCAGACCTCACCCCTATGAAAATAAGAGACACGCTTCTTGCTTGGGCTGATCAGTTCTTTGAACCTGACACGGATGTTGGATGGGGGATTCCAAGCCCATATCTATCTTTGACCGCAGAACCCACGCTTTACCTAAAAATATTTGATAGATCAAACGGGTTGCCATTTGATACCACACAATTCGTTCTTGTAGCTCCGGATACAGTCTGCACCCTTTACACAAACGCCCGAGGGATTGCGCGGTATCATCCTGTGAAGCCCGGAGAATACAGGCTAACGCTCAAACTATCGGCGAATCGTTATTTCCACTACAATTTTACACTTGCCGGCACGGGAAAAGAGGTGGTTCGTGTTCCGGTTGATAGGAATATGCCCGACCCGATAACAATTTATCCCAATCCATTCTCCGAGAAATGTTCAATTATTTTTTCGCCCGTGCAGGAAGAGGAGGTGCCAATTGCGGTTTATTCTCCGACAGGCGAACTCCTTTACGAGGACAAAATAAATACTCCCGCATACGAATGGGCAGGGATAAACAAAAATGGCAAAAGGCTTTCAAGCGGGGTTTATATCGTAAAACTAAAATACAATGGTGAGACATATATAAGAAAAGTAGCGATCTTGAGAAAATGAGGATTTTAGGGATTGATTTCGGGAAAAGGCGTGTAGGGCTCGCGATTAGCGATAAATCAAGAACTATCGCGATGCCACTTGAAACGATTCTTGTAAGCGGTATTGACGATTTGATGAAAAAACTTTCTGAGATAGTTGATAAACATGGGATTTCAGAAATTGTCATAGGAAACCCAATTCTGCCTGAAACTGGCGAAAAAAGCGCAATATCTCTTGAGATTGAGAGCCTCAAAGAACGCATTGAGTCCGAACTGAATTTGCCTGTACATCTTCAGTTCGAATGGTTTTCCTCGGTTGAATCGGAAAAGATTCTGAAGAAACTCGGGGCAAAAAACCTAAAACGAAAATGCCTTGTGGATAAACTCAGCGCTGCGATAATCCTTCAGAGCTATTTAGAAAAATATGACAAGGCTTAAATCCTGCATAGCAACATTCCTGCACTGCTTTTTTATTGGAAGCCTTTACATAATCTCGCAACTCCCCAAAAAACTTCGTCCATCATGGCTTTTTTGTGGGTTTATCTTTATCGTCTTCTCATTCCTCACATTCTGGGTCTGTTTATCGTTCTACGCCCCACCCCCGTATGAAATGCTCCCTGGTCCTGTCAAAGTAATGGTGCATAAGGGGACAAGCATCGGGCAGATTGGCTCAATTCTTGTAGAAAAGGGGGTAATAAGCTCGGGAGCAGACTTTGTCCTCGTGGCAAGGATAATGAAGCTTGACAGAAAAATCAAAGCGGGAAGATATGTATTTGAATATCGACTGCCCGCAATACCTGCTGTTAAATCCCTTGTGTATGGTGGCGAGACCTCTGTAAATATCACCATCCCTGAGGGATTCAATATATACGAGATAGCAAGGGTTTTAGAAGATTCGCTTGAAATTAATTCGCAGGAATTTATAAATGTTGCGACAGATTCCCTCTTTGTGGCTTCGCTTGGGATTCCCGGCAAAACGGCAGAAGGTTTCCTTTTTCCGAATACATACAATCTGATACCGGATATGAATCCTCAGAAGATTATAGAGTTAATGTTCAAAACGCTAAAAATGGCGCTGCCGGAACATTACGAGGCGCGAGCAGAAAGCCTTGGGCTTACGGTTCTTGAACTTTTTACCCTCGCATCCATAGTGGAAAAAGAGGGCAAACACAAAGAGGAGCTCCCAATAATCGCGTCAGTGTACCTCAACCGCCTGAAATTAGGGATGAAACTTCAAGCAGACCCCACAGTTCTTTATGGCTTAAAGGTCTTCAATCGTGCCCCAACATACGCGGACCTCGAAAAAGATACACCCTATAATACTTACAAATACAAGGGGCTTCCGCCGGGACCTATCTGTAATCCAGGACTATCCGCAATTATGGCGACCCTCTATCCTGCTTCAACGAATTATCTCTACTTTGTCCGAAGAGAGGGCGGATGGCACACATTCTCAACAAGCGTTGAGGAACACACAAAGAATGTTATTAACTACAGGAAAAGGGAATATAGATTACCGCAAAGGAAATAGATTTTATCAGCGCTTATTTTTTGTCCCGTGAAAGCCTCCTCAGGGCGTTCAAAGAGGTAATTAGAAGGTAAACTGCGAGCAGGAAAAGAACAATAGCGATTATCCCGATAAGATTGAACCTGTATGCAAAAATAAGTTGAGCGAGTGCGCTAACCGTCACGGCAAGCATAAAGGCGGTTGGGATAATTGTAAATAGATTCTTCTTTTTCATCGAGGCAAGCCATACCGAGATTGTAAGAAGGACAAGCGCAGCAAGCAGTTGGTTTGATGCACCAAAAACAGCCCAGATTGCCTTGTATGCAGGAATGACTTTCCCGCTTGCGTCCCTTATATCAACAAGAAGAAGAAGCAACGGAAGAACAATGGTTATTGCGGTGGCTACAAATCTTGTCCTTTTGGTCTCCCAGCCAAGCAACTCCTGAAGCGTGTAGCGAGCGATCCTTGTGGCTGTGTCAAGGGTTGTGAGAACAAAAGCGGAAAGGAGAAGGAAGCCATATATCTCGCCTGTCCTCTGGGGCACTCCAATAACATTGAGGAACCTTCCAATCCCCTGAGCAAAAACATTCATAGAAGCGCCCGCAAGTGTCCCCGCAGATTTAGGTAGCATAATCACGGTTGAAAGAGCAATAAGCGCAACCGCACCCTCTGTTAGCATCCCGCCATATCCGACAAGCCTTGCGTCGCTCTCCTTATCTATTTGCTTCGAACTCGTTCCCGAGGACACAAGCGAATGGAAGCCGGAGATCGCTCCGCAGGCTATAGTCACAAATAACATCGGGAAAATGCTCTGCCCGTTAACCGCGAAACTGGTAAAAATCGGGTATCCCACTTTGAAATTCCCGAATAGAATCCCCACAAAGCCAATCAGGACTGATGTATAAAGCAGGAAGGAGGAAAGATAATCCCTTGGCTGGAGCAATAGCCAGACAGGCAAAACGGACGCGACAAACATATAGCCGACAAGCAAAATGCACCAACTCTTTTTTACGCTCCCCAAAAATATCGGGGGCAAACTGAGCGGGAAACTGTAACCGAGATAGATACATAAAAAGACGAGAACCACAAATACCACTGTAAGGAGCTTCAGGTTAAATTTTAGTCTATACAGAGCGAGCCCGAATAAAATTGCAAGGAGGATATAAAAAATGGACACGGAAGCAACTTCTCCATTCTCCTCAAATATTGTTGCTGTTATATCAGCGAAAGCAATAAGGACATAGACAAGCGATAGATAGGTGAACAACAAAAACACAATATATGCGTTTTTACCGACATATAGTTTGACAATCTCGGCTATTGAGCGTCCTTTGTGCCTTATTGAGGCGATAATGGAGGAGAAATCGTGCACCCCGCCTATAAAGATGCTCCCGAGCAAGATCCACGCTAATGGCACGCCCCAGCCAAACATAAGGGCACCAAGGACTGGACCCACTATTGGTCCCGCACCCGCAATGGATGAAAAATGATGCCCAAAAAGAACATAACGATTTGTCGGGACATAATCAACATTATCAAATAGTGTGTGCGATGGTGTTGGGTTTTCGTCGTTCAGGTCGTACTTCCTGCTCAGAAAATCCCCATAAAATCTGTATGCCAGAATTAAAACAAGCACTGATGGAACGAAGAGATACAAAAGCATAATATAATTTAAGTTGAGTCTTTGGTTTTGGCAATCAAAAAGTTCTTGACAGTTAGGAGGGAAAAAATATTTTTTATGAATAACTGCATATGCTGGCGTAGCTCAGGGGTAGAGCAGCTGATTTGTAATCAGCTGGTCGGGGGTTCAAATCCCTCCGCCAGCTTCAAAGGAAGCTTGCTTGTGCAGAAACTTTTACGATGTGGTGAGGTTCCCGAGTGGCCAAAGGGGGCAGACTGTAAATCTGTTGGCTCAGCCTTCGGAGGTTCGAATCCTCCCCTCACCATTTATTATAAAAATAGCCGCCAGGAAAAGGGAATATCTCCCAATTACCCTCTTGAAAAAATTGGGGGTTGTTGTATAATATATATAGTAAAAGGGAGTCGAGCGGGAATAGCTCAGTTGGTAGAGCGCAAGCCTTCCAAGCTTGATGCCGCGGGTTCGAATCCCGTTTCCCGCTCCATAAGATATGCCCAAGCCAATATATACAAATGTATTACTCTTTGTTAGTGGGGCACTTGCAATATTTGTCTATTTATTGAGTGAATATAAAATCACTAACGGGGAATTAGGTTTTCCACTTGACGACTCCTGGATATACGCAAATTTTGCAAAAAACTTTGCTATGGGACACGGATACTCATATAATCCTGGTGAGCCAGTAGCCGGTTCCACAGGACCGCTTTGGATGCTCCTCCTTGCTCTTTCATATAAAATTTTGTTAGCGCCAATATTCTGGGGATTTTTATGGGGCATAATCTTTTATTTTATGATAATCTATTTAGCGTACAAAATTTCCGAAACCCTCACAGGGAACAAATCAATAGCCCTTGTATGTTCGTTACTCTTAGGATTTTCCGGTTTCCTCGTGTGGGGAACATTATCAGGTATGGAAATTAATCTCCTCATTCTTCTGACACTTGCCGGGTTTTATTTCCTCCTGGGCTCAACCGAAAAGCAATCCAGAACCGAATTTCTGGCAAGTGTATTATGGGGTATAAGCACAGGCGTTCGACCGGAATCCTACCTCCTTATTCTATTTATCTGGGCATTTCTCATTTACAGAGCCAAAACAAAGGGAATTGGAAACCTGAGATACTTCTTATTCCACACCGCCCTATTTTTCTTTTTCGCGCTTCCTTTCTGGCTTCTTAATTACTTTACCTGGGGAAGAATTTTCCCAACCACATTTTATGCAAAAAGCGGCATCCATAATATGTTGCTCCTGCTGAAAAAAGGGCGCTGGCAGGGCATTATAGAGGTTTTTTTCGCAAATCCAATTAAATTCTCCCTCGCTTATATTTTTGGAAGCTTGATAAAAGCCCCTTTCACAATCTTTGTACTCCTTCTCCCCTTCGCCAAACTGAAGAAAAAAGAGTTTTTGTGGCTCACCATAGTTTTGCTTATCATCTTTGTTTATATAATCGGGATTGTTGAGCCACATTTGCTTAAATTCTCAAACATAACTGGTCAGGGATTTATTAGCAAGATAAAGTTATTCCTTGCCAGAATATTCCCGTACCGCGTAACCGATAGATATTACGCCAACCTCTTTTTCCTGACACAAATGCTTGGGCTTATTGCTTTGCTCTCGATAATCTCCAACCATAAACAGCTCCAGATGGTTTGTATTTTATTTTTGTCCATCGTTACCGGGCTCTTATACTATACGAACGGAAAATATCTTGGCATAGCAGTAAAGAATATTAACGATATGCAGGTGAAGATTGGTAAATGGCTCAATGAGGAAATTTCTCCGAATGCCACAATTATGGCTAACGACATAGGCGCAATAAAATTTTTTTCGCCCCAATATATGTACGATTTAGTGGGAATTACTAACCCCGAGGTGCTCGAATACATTGAGAAAGATGGCTACGAAAAGGGGATTATGAAATTTATTGCTCTTAAAAAGCCGGATTATCTCATAATTTTCAATAAGTGGTATCCTTTCATTCAAGAGCGTTTGGACTTATTTAAACTCGTTCGCGAGTTTAGTATTGACCAAAATGTGATCTGTGGGGATAGTATAATGTCAGTGTATAGAAGCGAGATAAAAATGAAAAGGGGCGAAGAAGATGAATAGGATCATAGTTGTGCTATTGCTTATTCCGGCAATCGTTTTTGCTCAGAGGCTTCAGGGGATTGAGGGGACAACAGAAGAGGTACGAGTTGGCGACGGTGCCCTTCCGGTTGGGGCAAGAAGCGCCGGAATGGGTGGCGCTCATATTGCCGCCGCAGATGATTATACAGCCGCGCATTATAATCCAGCTAATCTCGCATTTTTCAAAAGGATAGAGCTTTCAGGCTGCCTATCCAATACCGGGATAAGGAATTCGTCCGAACTTAACGGGGTAGCGGGAACCCGGAACTTGACAAAGACCAGGATTGACTATATTGGCGGTGCACTGGCTCTGCCCGTTATTCGCGGCGGTGCATCAATTGCGGTGGGCTATAATCGGCTTAATTCCTTTGACCGTGTTCTTTATGCGCAGGATAGCACACGAAAAGCACTTGAACTGTCATCGGGGGGGCTTTACGCCCTTGATATCGCCGGTGGGGTTCAGGTTGCCCCGGGGCTCGCTTTTGGCGCAACAGTTGAGGTTTATAGTGGGGATGAAATCTATGGATGGGACCTTGAAAAATATTTCACCGGCGGAGATTTGCAAAAGCTACTTATCAGCGATAATATCAAATACCAATACAGCGGTGTTGGGCTGAAACTCGGGCTAACATATATGCCTGTATCTATTATCCGTATTGGTGGGGTAATACACTTTCCGGGGACTCTCAGCATAGACGAATCCGGAACTCAAAGAACCGATTCGCTTTTCACTTCTCGCGAAAGCTTCAAGGAGACCTCAAACATCGTTGAGACCTATAAAATTTCAATGCCATACAGTTTTGGGTTCGGCGGTTCGCTCAATTTTTTGTATCTGACAATTGCCGGAGATATCGATTACACCGATTGGCGTCAACTCGAATACAAAAGCCCGAGCTGGATTTTGGATAAGAATAAGTACTTTGCAAACTCCTACCGCAGCGTGTGGCAGATTCGTCTTGGAGCAGAAGCTATTATCCCTGTGGTAGGGATAAAGATTCGGGCAGGATATGCTCGTGAACCCCTTCCCTACATAGGCACACAGGTCAATAAAGACCGATATAGTTTAACATTTGGTACGGGGATGCTTATTGCAAAACTCTTTTCCGTTGATATCGCTCTGGCGTTTTCTAAATACGCACGAAATGATACCGAAGCAAGACTTATTGAGAATTACAAATTCACCAGGTTCTATCTCGGGATGGCTTATAGATTTTAAAAAAATTTAAAAAGCAAAACTTACGCTGCCAGTTCAACCAAGGGTCTGAGCAAAATAATTGAGCTCTTGTTCACCGCTACATCAAAGTTATAAAATCATTTAATCTCTACGAAACAGGGATATAGTGCGAGCGGTTCTTCGGGCTTAAAATGCTCAAATTGTTCTGATATATATATTATCTCCCTTGCGTGCTGGGGGACAAAAGAGGAGATGTCCGATATTTCCAGCAAGAACTCCATCAAGCCTTTCTTTTTCGGGAAATAGACCAAACCTGGCTCTTCCGTCAAAGGGATACCAGCAATCCTTGCGGCAAGTTCAATGGCGTCCAAAAAACCACCCTCTATGTCCACAAGTCCAATCTCCCTGGCTTGTCCTCCAATCCACACTCTACCCCTTGCAAGTTTCTCAAGGGAATCAACCCCAAGATTTCGGCTTTCGCTTGCTTTTCTCACAAAGTCATCGTAGATTGTCTTGAGGTAGCTGTAAAGGAATTCTTTCTCTTCCGGGCTCAACGAGCGATAATCGCTGAAAATCTCGGTCCTTTTGCCGCGAGCAAGGGTCTGGCGGTTTATCCCGAGTTTATCGTAAAACCCCTTAAGATTGGGCTTGGCAAATATAACACCAATGGAACCGGTAAGAGTGAAAGGCGTAGCCAGAATAGAATCCGCCGCCATAGAGATATAATAGCCGCCTGAAGCAGCAAGGTCCCCCATAGAAACGACCACCGGCTTTTTCTTCCGTGCCTCCCGTATTGAGTTCCAGATTATATCCGCCGCCAAAGAGCTCCCCCCGGGACTATTTACACGCACAACTATCGCCTTTACCGATTTATTCTCAACAGCATCCTTAAGATTTTCAATAAAGGTGTGCGAACCCAGGGAAGAACCCCCATACGGCGATGGCGAAGATTTTCCGGTCCGAATAGCCCCGAAGGCATAAAGAATACCAATCTTGTCCTTTGATTGTTTCAGCGGATGGCGCGTGTAATTGACTATATCCACAACATCAATCCCCTTTTCCTTGAACAAACTGTCAAGAGCGGATTCGTAAAGAACGGAGTCGACAAGCCCAAACCTTATTGTTTGCGCTGGCAACAAAAGCCCCTCATCAATAGCCACTTTAAGCGATTCAGCCGAAAGCCCTCTATCCCTGGACACCTCAGAAATAAATCTATTGTAAAGGAAATCAAGAATGGAATTATAAACCTCTCTTGAGGCTGATGTAAGCGTCTCATTAACGAAGGGTTCAAATGCGTCCTTATACTCCTTCAGTTGAATAACATCAAAACTGACGCCGAGTTTTTTCATCGTCCCCTTGAAAAAGATTGGTTCAATCCTAAAGCCTATAAGGTCAATACTCCCTGAAGGATTTAGATAAACCCTTGAACAGACACTCGCAAGGTAAATCTCTTTCATTCCCCCATCTTCCATATATAAGACAACATCTTTCCCGCTTTCCCGAACCTTCCGCAGGACATTTTTTAGTTCATATATTCTTGAAAGGGAGATAACAGGCGCTTTTAATTTTACAATAACCCCCTTAACCTTACTGTCATACCTTGCGCGGTTCAGCCTGAGAATTAGTTCGTTAAACCCCAACTTCTTGCCGCCCAAAGATAAAGGCATTTCAAATGGAAAGATCGGGGGCTTTTCCTGATACTCGCCTGTAAGTGTCAATTCAAGGTAATACTCCTTTCCGAGAAGTTCCGCTTTCTTTTCTCTCACGCAGGAAAGCGGAAATACAAAAATTATCCCGCAAAACACGATGGCAAGTGCTACGAGTATTACTTTTTTCATCTTTTTCTCCTTGTTTTTTGTAAATTTACACGAAAGTGTCCGAAAGTCAAGAGGGACTGTTTTTGGCAGTAAGAAAACCGAACCCCCTTGAGGATTAAAGAAAGTAGAGGAACTCATTGCTTATTCTTGTATTTCTTGACCACCGCGTAATTTATGAATCGCTACATATTGCAGATTGACAATCGCTAAAATCCGCAGTTAATTAAAAATATGAGAAGATACTGGATAACACTTTTACTTCTGATATCCTCTGGTAATAGCGAATCAATTATGATTTGCGGGAAGTATTCGGGCAAACTGACAAGCTACACCAGGAATAACTATATATATGTTTCAACATCTGAGCTTGCTTCAGCATTCGGAGGAACACATTTCTTTGTCCACCAAAAAGCCAAAGAGGTACTGAAAATCCTCGGACACGAGTTCGTTTTCACAATAGCAAATCCATACATAATAGTTGACGGTTCACCGTACAATCTCAAACTCACACCATTCAAAGAGAACGAGAACTTTCTCATCCCATTAGAAGCCTTTCTTGCGGTGCTCGCGAAGGTGGAGGATTTAGAGATAAAACTTGCCAACGACAGTTTGAAAATAGGCGAGAAGACAGACATAAGAGATGATGACCCTGAAGATCTGGCGGAGACTCCCCAAAGAAAGAATGCGCCATCGCCCACCAAACCACAAAGCCCACCCACAAATGAGAACGAATTTATCGTCGTTATAGACCCCGGACACGGCGGAAAGGACCCCGGGGCAATCGGCAAGAACAAAACAAAAGAAAAGGATATAACGCTTGACATCGCCCGACGAGTGAAAACCATCCTCACAAGCAAGGGGATAAAAACCTATATGACACGAGAAACCGACAGATTTATACCGCTCGGAGAGCGTGTGAAAATAGCAAACCAAAAGAAGGCGTCGGTGTTCCTGTCAATACACTGTAATGGTTCAAAAAACACGGGAAGAAAAGGTAGCGAGACATTTTTCCTTGCGCCAGCCAAAACTAATGAGGCTCGTGAGGCAGCCTCCCTTGAAAACGCCTCCCTTCTTCTTGAGGATAACCCGCCCGCAAAAAACCTCAACGATATAGAAAGTATCATCGCAGACCTTTTGCACAACGAATTTCTCAAGGAAAGCAACGAACTCGCGGGCTTCATCCAGAAAAGCCTCGCCGCAAAAACCTCGCTAAAAAACAATGGCGTGAGCCAAGCAGGCTTTTATGTTCTTGTTGGTGCTTTTATGCCTGCCGTGCTTGTTGAAACAGCATTTATCACGAACCCAGGGGAAGAGAAACTTCTTGCATCGCCAACCTTCAGGCAGAAATGCGCCCGGGCTATTGCCGATGGAATTTTAGAATTCAAGAAGCATTTCCATCAAACGGGCACACCTCACGGAAAATAACGCATAGGTAAGTTTTATTCTAAATAGTTTCAAGCGATGGGCGAAAAATTTGACATACTTTCCTGTTCACCTGCAATCCTCAGGGGCGTGGGCAAAAAACGGGCAAATCTCTTTGAACAGATTGGCATTAAAAATTTAAGCGACCTTCTTTATTTCTTCCCGAGAAAGTATCTCACACGCGCAAACATTTCATCCATAAGAGATGCACGAGTTGGCAAAAATATAACATTACTTGTAAAAATAAAAAAACTGGTATCAAGGAAAACGCAGAAACGATTCGTGGAAGTGTCCATCTTCGACCCAACAGGCGAGATGCGCGTCGTATTTTTCAATCTTCCCGTCTGGGCGCTGAGAAATCTCAAACCCGGACCCGACTACATCTTCTGGGGAACTGTAACAGAATTTCAAAAGCGACCCCAGTTGGTCAATCCAGAGTTTGAACAGATATCGGATACATTTGTTGAAAGAAAGATCATACCAATCTACCCTTACAGAGGCAGGCTTTCCAAAGCGAAGCTTTCGCAGAAGGGTTTTAACAAAATCATTGGTGAGGCAATAGAACTTGCCGGGCAAACACTTTGGGACCCAATACCAGAGAAAATAAGACAAGAACTACGACTCCCGCCGATTGCTGAAGCCTTAAGGATGACGCATTTTCCGTTAAGTCTGGCTGATGTTGAGCTTGCGCGGAAAAGGTTCGCCTTTGAGGAACTATTCCTTACACAACTCCTATTCCTCAAAAGGCGGCTTGAAAATCAATCAATAAAGAAGACCAGAATCGCATTCAAAGGGGAACTGATAAAATCATATTTAGAAAATTTGCCTTTCAGTCTGACCAGCGCGCAGGAGCGGGTTTTCAACGAAATCAAGGAGGATATTTTTTCCGGGAAAAGGATGGCTCGGCTTGTTGAGGGGGATGTCGGATGCGGAAAGACCACGGTTGCTATGCTTGCTGCCCTTATGGTAATCGAGGGATCGGGACAGGTTGCATTTATGGCGCCAACCGAGATCCTTGCTATACAGCACTTCGAAAGAAACAAGCCTGCACTTGAAAAATTGGGAATTAAAACAGCGCTCATAAAAGGAACTATGAGCGCGAAAGAGAAAAGGAAAACCCTTGAGGAAACCGAAAGCGGCGAAATTCAATTGCTCTTCGGGACACACGCCTTAATATCCGAGGCTGTCAGGTTTAAATCGCTTGAACTATGCATAATAGACGAACAACACCGCTTTGGCGTTGGCGAGCGATTGAAACTGATGGAAAAAAGCGAGTTTGCCCATATCCTTCTCTTGAGCGCAACACCAATCCCACGAACACTGTTTTTGGGGCTTTATGGGGACCTTGATTTGTCAACCATTGAGGAGCTCCCACCAAGGAAAGCGAGGGTAAGAACATTCATTCGCACGCCGGCACATAGAGAGGCGATTTACAAATTTGCCCTCGAAAGATTTAAAGCCGGCGAAAAGGGATACTTCGTTTTCCCATCCATAGGCGAATCTGAGGACGACAACGGTTCAAGAAGGATATCGCTTACTGATGGGTTAAAGATGATAAGTTCTTATTTTCCGCGCAATAGTATACGGATCATACACGGGAAACTAAAAGCAAACGAGAAAGAAAAAGCCTTTAAAGATTTCAGCGAGGGGCGCGTATCTGCGCTTGTTGCGACCTCAATAGTTGAACTTGGACTTGACATTTCATCGGCAACAATACTTGTTGTTGAGGGTCCAGAATTTTTTGGACTCTCCCAGCTTCACCAGCTCAGGGGAAGAATAGGTCGAGGCAAGCAAGATGGCTATTGCATACTTATAGCCTCAAAGCCCGAGGATCCGGAAAGTATGGACAGACTTGCCCGTTTCGCCCGCACAGAGAACGGGTTTGAACTCGCCTCGCTTGACCTTGAGATCCGCGGATGGGGAAACCCATGGGGAGCAGAACAGCATGGATTCTTATCCTTCAGGGTCGCCCACCCACTCAAAGATAAAACGCTTCTTGAACTTGCAAGGAAATACGCCGAAGATGTAGAGTATGGCAAAATAATCATAAAAGAACTTGAAATGGAAAACCTTAACAAATATCTTATAAGTATATTAGAAAAACAACCGCTCCAGAAACTTTGTCCTTAGGGAGGTTTTATGCAGGCTTGTATATGTAAGGAGGAATGGCTTTTCACAGGGATTGAGATGGCACCACACTGGGCTTACAACAAATTCGGTATTCTCGGTGACAGCATAGTTGCTTTTGTTGGACCTGTGGAAATACCGAAAGAAAGAATGATAGACCTTGAGGAAATAAAGGAGGGAACACGAATACATGCCGAAAAGATGCTTCATTTTATTGTTGAGCATTTTGATACTGACCTCGAAAAGGCGATCCTTCGCCAGTACCTTCTCATCTCAATCTTAGAGGAAAAGCTCTCAAACAGGCTGAAAGACAAGAAAATAATCCGCTGGGGGGATGACCTTTACGAGGAAGAACATAAACTTACCGTTTCGGCTGTCACAAAAAACATCGTCTCCACAAAGATCCATCTCGGGATAAATGTTGTGCCATCAAAGATTATGACGAAAACGAGGGGACTAATCCATTACAATATTGACCCCTATGAGCTTGCCTCTGCCGTTACGACACAATACAAACTGGAAATCACAAGAACCCGAGAGAAACTTTACAAGATGAGACCTGTTCTATAGGTGGGAAATTGGGAGCGTATTTATCCATAGTAAGCCCGATGTTCAATGAGGAAAGTATTATTGGCGAATTTATTCGCTCGGTGCAAAAAACGCTTGAGAATTTTGACCGCGAGTGGGAATTAATCGTGGTTGATGATGGAAGTTGTGATAGATCCTTTGAACGTGCAAGAGAAGCAATCGGGAGCGACACAAGAATCAAGATTCTGCAACTCCAAAGCCATTATGGGCGAGGGCGGGCGCTACGAGAGGGATTCAAAGCCGCATCGGGCAAATATATCATCACAATTGAATCCGACCTGAGCTGGAAAAGCTCGGACATACTCAAAGTTCTCGCGGAACTTGAAAAAGGGGACGCCGATATAATCCTCGTTTCACCCTACACTTTTGGCGGCAAAATCAGGGATGTTCCCATTCTCAGGCATATAATAAGCAGGCTGGGGAATAGGGTTCTCGGTGCGGCGTTTCCGGGTTCATTCAGGATGGTAACGCAGATGTTTCGCGGGTACAGGCGTGAGGTTATAGACAGCCTTATGCTCGAATCAAACGACAAGGAAATTCACCTCGAGATCCTTTCAAAGGCGCTGGCGATGGGGTTTTGCGCAAGGGAAATCCCGGGCGAACTATGCAAAAGGAAAGGCGGGAAATCAAAATTAAAGCTGAGCCATACAATTCAGACACACCTTTTGTTCTCGTTCCTTGAGCGACCATTCCTTTTGTTCGGGTTGCTTGGGGTCCTATTCTTCTTTGTGGGAATTGGACTTGGGACTTATTTCATTGTGCTATGGCAAAAATCGGCTTTAAATCCAGATAGACCACTTATGACGCTGTTTATTATTATGATAATCGCCGGGGTTCAGATGTTTTCGTTCGGGCTTCTTGGAATTATGCTCGTGAATCTGAGGCGGGAAATCTTGAAAATGCAGGGGATTATCAAATCACAGTCCTCACCTGCGAAATTGCGAGAAACACCCGAATAGGCTTTTATGCGAATCCTTTTCTTATCACATGCATATCCGGCACCCCAATTAATCACACACGCGAAACATATTGAAACGCTCGCAGTAAATTTAGCTAGACGAGGCTTAGAAATAATTGTGCTTGCGCCAAAGATTTTAAGGACAAGCAAGGACTACGAAGAGAATGGACGCTTAAAAGTCATAAGGTTCAGTTTTGCTACAAACGAAAAAATCCTCGGGGAATACAAGAATTATTTAAACTGGCGCATCTTAAGCCTGTTTGCGAACTGCTGGAAGGCTCTAAAAAAAACGATACGGGAAACAAAGCCCGAGCTAATCCACTGCCATTTCATATTACCGTTTGGTGTTATTGGGGTATTAGCGCGAAAAAGATTTAACTTACCGCTCCTTGTATCCGGGCACGGGACAGATATACTTGTACTCCCGCAAAAGGGCTTCTTTATGAGAGCCCTAATACGGCTGGTTCTCTCGCAAACGGACGCGCTAACAATTCCTGCAAAGCATCTTGAAGAGCATATAAAAAGCATTTACAGCGGAGCCCGACCGGAAATCATCCCTATGGGTGTTGATACCGATAGGTTCAAACCTGAGCGAGAAAAAGGGAATATCATATTTAGCAGTAGAACATTTTATCCCGTATATGATATACAGACATTGCTTAAAGCATTTTCTGAGATATTAGTTTATTTCCCTAATTATTACCTGGAATTAGCTGGTGATGGTCCTATGCGGAGCGAACTTGAAAATCTTGCCGAAAGGTTAAAAATAGCGAGAGCAACAAGATTTCTCGGAAGGCTCAATCATAACGAACTCGCAGAACATCTTGGGCGCGCAAGGATATATGTTTCTACAAGCCGCTCTGATGGTGCTTCGGTATCGCTTCTTGAGGCACTCGCATGTGGTGCGTTTCCAGTGGTCTCCCGCATACCCGCAAACAGCGAATGGATTAAGGATGGTCAAAATGGGCTCTTGTTTGAGCCGGGAAATCCCTCCGATCTTGCCGCAAAACTTAAACAGGCGATTTTACAATACCCCACTTATTCCCCACTAATACCATTAAACAGGGAACTCGTTATAAAAAACGCAAACCTGGATATTGTCTGCGAAAGGTTCATAAACCTGTATACCAATTTAATAAATGCGAAAGATAAGGCTCGTTAACATAGTCGGGACACGCCCGAATTTCATAAAAATAGCGCCGTTCAGACAAGAACTCAAAAGGCGCAAAAATTTTGAGGAGATCCTCATTCATACGGGTCAACATTATAGCCTTAATATGTCCGACTATTTCATTGAGGAACTCGAGATTGGCGAAATCAATTACTGGCTTGGCGTAGGGCCAGGGACACAGATGAAACAGATTGGCAAAATTATGGTGGGGCTTGAGAAATTATTGCCAAAACTTGATCCCGATATAGTTGTGGTTGTGGGCGATGTTAATTCTACTATGGCATCAGCCCTTGTTGTGGCACGGCTCGGGCTCAGGCTCGCTCACATAGAAGCAGGGCTTCGCTCCTTTGTCAAAACTATGCCAGAGGAACAAAACCGCGTGATCGTGGACCACTTCTCCGATCTCCTGTTCACTCATTCCGCTGAGGCCGACCAGAATCTTATCCGCGAGGGCATACCCCCCGACAGGATATTCAATGTCGGCAACATAATGATTGACACCCTTATTCTCACAAGGTCAAAGTGGCAAGCCTCAAGAATACTTGAAAAACTTGGCGTACAACCCAAATCCTATGCGGTATGCACCCTCCACCGGTCAGAGAATGTCGACAATCCTGAGACTTTCGCCGAACTCTTGCGAATACTTGATGCTGTCCAGAGGATAATCCCTGTGGTCTTTCCAATACACCCGCGAAGCAAAATGCGGATCGATACGCTCGGGCTGAAAAAGCTCGTTGAACGCTCAAGTAATCTAATTCTCATTGAACCATTAGGTTATTTTGATTTTATGAAACTTACGGAGAATTCGGCATTCGTTCTCACAGATTCAGGCGGAATTCAGGAAGAAACAAGTTTTCTTTCTCTGCCCTGCCTCACATTGCGGGACGAAACAGAACGCCCGGTAACGGTAAATCTTGGGACGAATATAGTTGTCGGGCGGGATAAAAAGCGGGTGCTTGCGGAGGTCAACAAAATACTCAACGGAAAAGCCAAAAAGGGCTCTATTCCACCGTTATGGGATGGGAAAACGAGCAAGCGGATAGCAGATATAATTGAGGAAAAAGTTGGCTGTTAGTGGCTTTCACTAATATTATGGGACAGGCGATTTTTGAGAAATTCCAGCTCATCGCTTGTTGTCAGGATGTTTCTGCCGAACTTTTTTTGAAGTTCCAGGATTGTCTTTTCCAGTTCCGATTCCTTCTCGTATATGTCCGGGAAAAGCGGTAGCGGGAGTCCCACCGGTGAGACAAGGTCTGCGACGCCAATTCCGACGAGCCTTATTTTCCCCCACCCGATTGTTTCAAGAAGTTTCCAGCCAATCTCGAATATCTTCCGCATTCCTGAGATTGGTTCTTTAAAATGTGCGGAACGGATCTTCGTTGTGAAGTCTGCGTAGCGCAATTTTGCGAAAACAACCCGGGCAAGCATCTTTTCCTCTTTGAGCCTAAAAGCCACATCCTTTGCGAGCGAGTGAAAAGCGGAGCGAACAATTTTTATATCATCTGTATCGTATTCAAGCGTCATCTCGCTTGAAATCTGCTTGGGCTTTCGTCCCTGAATGAGAGGCGAATCGTCCTTGCCCCTTGCGATATTATAAAGCGTTATCCCCCAGACTCCGAACTCGTGCTTGAGAAGATGAATCGGTAGCATTCTTAAATCTTTCATCTTACGAACGCCGAGCCTGTAAAGGTGTTCGGCGGTTTTTTCACCTATACCCAAAATGGATTCAACAGGGAGCGGGTCAAGAAAATCTAACACCTTATCCTGGGGCACGACAAGGAATCCATCCGGCTTTCCAAGTTTTGAGGCAAGTTTTGCAAGAAATTTATTTGGTGCAAGCCCAACCGTACAAGGAAGCCCCAACTCCGATTTTATCCGCACCTTTATTCTCATCGCGACATCCTCTGCACTGCCAAAAAGTTTCTCACAACCGGTAAGGTCAATAAACGCCTCGTCAATGCTCGCTTCCTCCACAACCGGCGAATACTCCCTCAGGAGCCCCATTATCTTTTTCGACTCCGCAAGATAATGGGAATAATGCGGCCTAATATATATGGCGTCAGGCAAAATTCTGTATGCCTTTGTTATGGGCATACCTGCATGGATCCCAAATTTCCTTGCCTCGTAAGAAGCAGAAGCCACAACCCCGCGCCCTTTTTTGGGGTCTGCACCAACAATCACCGGCAAACCTCGGAACAGCGGATTATCCCTCTGCTCAATTGAGGGGAAAAACGCGTCCATATCAATGCAGGCAATCTTCCTCATAACTACAAGCCAAGTAACGAAATTATTTTTTGTTTAACCTCATTATAGTTGCTTCTTCTCAGATTAAAAAGTTGTGCATCGTGGCATCTTTTTAGGTTATCAACAAATGGGTCCGGGCTTAGTTTTATCGTTGCAAGAACACGCGCCTGTGATAGAAAAATCTCCCAAACCAATTCTCTAAACCGATGTGAGATCAATTCCATCTTGCCAATCTCGTCTATGACCAGTATCCTTTTATCCTTTGTTGCGCTCTCAAGAATCGGGATCACAAGCTCCTCAAACGAACGAACATCCACCCCGTATTTCCCCACCCTTTTTGGCGAGTCGCTATCCTTACTCGCTAATATCCTTTCCTCACCCCGAAGGTTTGCAACCTTAAAACCAATCCTTTCACCAATTTTATCGCGCATCTCCTCGGTTATAAAACCGGAAAATATATCTGGTTTAATGGCTATTATCTCGCGAACAAGCGTTGTTTTGCCAACCCCGGGCGGACCTGTGATAAGGATTTTCACATTTTTAAAATACAAAACAGGCTTCTTAAATCAAGCTAATTTTTTCATATAAAAGTGGGGGCTCGCAACAGAAGGCAGAAAGTGGGCGGAGAACAAGAATTGAGGATTAATATGTGTGCCTGAAAAGATAGAATCCGCCGCGACCAACAACCCCCACAATACCATTTTTGACATCTACTGCTTTTGAGGCAGCAATAGTAACCTGGTGAACCCTCCTTGAGGAATCTGGGTTGTGGACCTCGTAAACAACGAGCTTTGCATTAGTGCTGTTGTCCCAGCAAACAATATATGTGAAGTTGTTTTCAAGGCAAATTGACTGCGCGCTTATATCAAGCGTATCCGAAAATACGAGATTCGTCCAGGATGGGCTTGCAACTCTGAAAACCTGAAAACTACCCCTGTTTGAAACCCCCATCGTGCCATCAGCAATAAATATATACCCGAACCCATAGGCGAGCGAGAGACAATACCCGGGCGTAACAAAGTGAGCAGTAACTGAGGGTAATGTGGGATTGGAAAGATTTACCACCCATCCCCCGTTCTGCCTTAATCCCGAGCCAACAAAAAGCATACCGCAATTTGTTGAAATTGCAAGAGAAAGGGCATTAGAAACCGAAGCCCTTGTCAGAATCCGCGGGGAAACGGGATTCGAAATGTCAATCACCAAGACACCCAGATTTGAATTGGCAATATACGCATAATTCCCGCAAACCACTATTTCCCGAGCCGAACTTGAGCCAAGCGAGAGACGAGCCACACAGGATGGCGAATTTGGATTGGATATATTTACAACCTGCAAATTGTAGCTGTACTGCCCCTCAACGATGTAAGCATAAGGGAATTGAACCGCAAGCCCCATAATATAGCCCTGCCATCCAGTATCCGGAAAACTTGAGACAACCACAGGTTGAGCAGGATTCGCGATATTTATTATCTTCAATGATTTACCATCCCCCACATAAGCGAAATTGCCATCAAGAACAATTGAGTTCCCGTTTTCAACAAGTGACAGGTGAACAATCATCTCCAGGTTACCGGGACCGGTTGAATCAGGCGGGTGAACAGTTGTATCGGTATGGGTTGTATCATTGTGTGTTGTGTCGGTGTGCGTTGTATCGGTTGGCGGGTTTGGGGTTGTGGGATTTGGGGTACCGGTTTTTGCGCAGGAAAAAATCCCGAACACGAGAACAAACACGAAAAAAAGAAAGATCAAAGCAAGCGACAGTATATACTTAACCATCCGCTCTCCCCCGGGTTTTGCATCATTTCTTCGCCTTCCATAATTTTTTAAATCCCTTCATTTCCCTTACTGGCGCAAAGCAGGTGTCAGTTTTTGAGATCTCGATATAATGTGGATCAAACTTTATTGCCATTTTGAGTTCGTCAAGAGCCCGTGATTTATCGCCTTTCAAAACATAAGTGCAGGCAATATTGTATCGGACAAGCGCAATAGTTGAGTCCAAACCTTCAGCGATATAAAAGGCATTGAGTGCTTCGTCATACTTCCCCTGCGCTCTGAAAAGCACGCCCAAAGAAATCCATGGGTCAGGGGAATTCGGCGCACACTTGATTGCGTATCTGTAATATATTTCTGCTGAATCATCCTCCTCCAGGAAAAAATAGTTCTGCCCAATCATAAGATTCACCGAGGCAATATGTGGGTAGCGTGCCCATATACGCTTTAACCAGCTAATTGAATTTGGATAATTACCGAGTTCATAATAAATCTTTCCTAAATTTATCGCGGGTTCGATGAGTGTCGAATCAAGTTCCAGGGCGCGCATATTTGCACCAATAGCACGGTTTAAATCGCCTTTAAGATAAAGGGCGTTCGCAATCCCCACATATACCCAGGGGAAGGTTGAATCAATCCTTGCGGAACCCATAAATAGCGATAAGGCGGAATCGGCATTGCCAATCTTGAGCTGGTCAACGCCGAGATTGTAAAGATATTTCGCGGGATCCGGTATGAGGTATTCCTGGGAATTTAGCATTATCACTGCAAATACGAGAATCAATACTGAAAAAGAAAGGCAGGATTCCGAAAGCCTCATTGGATTGCCTCGATCATACTTTGTGTAATAAGATCCCCGGCTTTAACAATGAACGAACTGAAACATCCGACAATATCGCAAATTGCGATAGCATCGGAATATGAGAAATCTTTTTTCAGCGATATAACCCGTAGTTCCCCATTTTCACATTCGCATTTTTTCAGGACCGGGAACCCCGCCTCGCAAATCGGGCACAAAAGGCGAAGCTTTTCTCCCTCACGAATCTTTATATCAAGTGCAACCCTCGTGTGGTCGCCGAAGATTGGCGAAAGAATCACAAATCCCCGCTTATGATCCTGATTTTCGACGAGAAGTCTTATGCCGGGATATCCGTTGAAATCGGCGTTCTCCCAGATAATGTCGTGTCCTTGTGGGCAATAACAATGTTCCACGACCGCAACAGGCTTCAATATCGCTCCCGCTTTTTTATGCTCCCGTGGGTCTGGAATTATAAGAAATCCGCGGCTATCAAACCTTTCTGTCATATTACCTCCCTTTCATCCAGCACTTTCCCACTTGAATCTTGCAAACCAATAATAATTTTTAACCCCCTTCCTTATGGAATTCTTCCGCTTTCGCCTGGGGAGGAGAATCACTCAAAACTAACTGGCTCTTTATCATTCCCAAAGAAAGGATAAGTTTTATAGCGTCCTCTGGCGGCATCTCAACAAACCTGAGATCCCTCTTTTTGACAAAAACCACAAATCCCGTTGTCGGATTGGGTGTTGTTGGAACATAGACAGAAACGAGTTCCTCATCCTGAATTTCTGCGATACTACTTTCATGAATGAAGCCTAACATATAGACTTTATCGCTAAACCAGGGTACGAGCACAATATGTTTGAACACCGCCTTTTTCTTTGAAAGGAGGAAATCACCGACCTGCTTTGTGCCGTGATAAATCACCCTCAATACGGGTATCTTTGAAAAGAACATCTCTGTGAATTCTAAAGCCTTTCGTCCAAGATACCACCTTGTAAATGCCCCGGCGAGGAAAATAATAACCATAAGGGCAAGAAACCCAATGCCCGGTATCCGTTTACCGCCGGGCAAGTTCACAAATGGCTGAATAATTCTGCCGAGAAAACTGTCGAGGAGTGAGAAAACATAAAAGAAAACGATTAATGTCAAAAATAACGGGGCGGTAACGATAACCCCTGTAATAAATAAATCCCTTAACCTGCGGTAGATTTTCCCTTTTGGTTTATTGTCACTCAAACCTGAATACCTTCTCGTTATTCTTTATCAAACCCTTGTTTTCCCTGATGTATCTTTCAAAGAGGTCAAGATTTGTGGTGTCCGAGAACTCCTTGATTACAAATCTCAGAGAGTCCTGAATTCGGCGTTGTTCAAGTATCTGATGCTCGAGGTTTTTCTTTTCGCGGTAGGTTTTCACAATGTCAATAAGCCCACCACTTTTGAAAACAAAAAAATAAACCAGGATCCCGATAGTAATGACAAGCGCTGCCCTTCCCGGTGTAATCCAGCCCTTTTTTATTTCTCTTCTTTTCGGAAAGATGAACTCTTTTTTCATATCAAACGCTAACATTTTTAGGGTTTTGCAAGGGCACGGGGAGATATTTTACCCAACAATATGGGTTTATATTTCCCTGTCATTCCGAGCAAGTTTTTCCCGAAACCTTAAAAACAACCTTCCGGGCTCTGAACTGATTTTTTCCCTCTCCTTTAACAAGAAAATCTACCTCGTCGGTGTTAAAGAGGTTCGTTTTGTATTCTCTTCCGATTCCTAAAAGTCTGGCAAATTCCCGAGCATCCCTGTGCCCCTTTTTCTTTACCTCGCTCGCCTTCCGCGATGTCATTCCTGATATTCTTGAAATTGAAATTCCCGACTCGCTCCAAAAACCGTTTACAGGACCTCTCGTTCGCATACACGCTTGACATCCAACCTAATAAACCGGGACCATATGAAAGATTACGATTAAAATAATAACAGGGCGCTAATTTCAGAGGAGGAAGCTTTTGTTTGCCTTCCCAATAATTTTTCAGTTCTTCTTTGACCCATTTATGAGTTTCCTTTGTGGGTTTTAAAGGAGATATTTCTTGATAAAGCTCATTTGGGCTTTCGGAAAGAAACTCCAGAAACAAAAACTCGCGCGAACAATCTGACCACCTTACGGATTTTTTGTGTCCATGCTGAAAACTACTCATCCTTCCTAAACCTTTTCGCTCTGTGGGCTCTTAAACTTTGGGTACATCGTCATTCCCACAAAAACTGCCGATGGGCTGAGATCCTCCTCAATAGCAATAAGCCTGTTATATTTTGCAAGCCTTTCGCTGCGCGCAAGGCTACCCGTCTTTATCTGACCGGCATTCGTGCCAACAGCTAAGTCCGCGATAAATGTATCTTCGGTTTCGCCAGAACGGTGCGAAATAACCGTCTTATACCCATATTGCCGTGCAAGATCAATGGTCTCAAGGGTTTCCGAAAGCGTCCCAATCTGATTTAACTTTATAAGGATTGCGTTGCACACGCCAAGCTCAATCCCCTTTTTAAGCCGCTCAATGTTTGTGACAAAAATGTCATCGCCAACAATTTGAACCCTGTTGCCCAAAGCCTTCGTCAGCCTCACATAGCCATCCCAATCCTCCTCCGCAAGCGGGTCCTCAAGCGAAACAATCGGATATTTATCGAGCAGTTCCTCGTAGAATTTTATCATGCCATCTGCGTCCAGGCTTTTGCCATCAATATGGTATTTGCTATCCCTGAAGAATTCTGTGGCGGCTGAATCAAGCGCGAGGAATATATCCTTTCCAGGCTTATGACCCGCTTTCTCAATTGCCTCGAGAATGCATTCTATAGCCTCTTTTGTCCCGTTAAGATGTGGCGCAAAACCCCCCTCATCACCAACAGATGTTGAAAGCCCACGCCTCTTAAGTATTTCCTTGAGCGCATGATAGGTTTCAGCACCATACCTTAAAGCCTCCGAGAAATTCGGTGCCCCAGCTGGAACTATCAAAAACTCCTGGATGTCAAGCCCACTGTCGGCATGAACCCCGCCATTTATTATATTCATCATAGGTAAAGGCATAGTCCTTGCCTGCATCCCGCCGATGTAAAAATAAAGGGGGACTTTAAGAAAATGCGCGGACGCCCTTGCATAGGCAAGACTCACAGCAAGAATAGCATTTGCACCGAGCCTGCTCTTGTTCGGAGTGCCGTCTAACTGCTTTAAAAGGGAGTCAAGAGACCACTGAGCACAGGCAGGAAAGCCTTCCAATTCATTGGCGATAATCTCCTCAATATTCTTAATCGCTTTAAGCACGCCCTTACCATTATACCTTGATTTGTCCCCATCCCTAAGTTCAATAGCTTCGAAGGTGCCGGTGGACGCGCCTGATGGCACCGAGGCTGTTCCTGTTGAACCATCCTCTAAAACAAGCGTAACCTCAATCGTCGGATTTCCACGGGAATCAAGGATCTCCCTCGCAAATACATCAGATACACACGACATTGTCTTCCTCCTTTTGGGTTCACCGATAAAGAACGGTCCTTAGATTAAATCCGCCCTTTTTCTCACAAACCATTCTGTGGCAAGAAGCAATATAAATAGAACAAAAAACAGGGGCGAATCCCAAAGCACCTTTTCGTGTTCTTCTCGCTTTATGATAGGCTTTACATTTATAAGATAACGAAGGGTGTCTGATTGTGCAAGATAAATAAATTTTCCACCGCTTTTCTCGGCAATATCCTTAAGCAGTGGTTCGTTCAAGCCAGAACTTTCAAACTCTATGCTGTATGGTTCAACGACAAATTTACAGGTTGCTTTGCCAAGAGATTTTTCGCCAACACGCCCGCTAACTTCCACCCTGTAAGAATCCGCGGGCAACGACTGAATAAGGAAGTCATACCATCCATCGCTTTTTTCAGTCATTGGCTCGCTTATCAATAACGAATCCTTGCGAACATATTTCAGATTCAATTCTAAATAAGCGCCGGGAACCGGAACACCGCTTTCATCACGAACCCTTGCTGTGACAAGTATTGGCTCCCCACCTTTATATATCTTTTTGTCCGTGGAAATCACGAACTGCCCTTGAGTTTCTTTAGCCAGCAACCAGTGAGCAATATTTGAGACAAAGCTTCTGTATCCTGCGTCGTTTTGCTCAAATCCGTACGACAGAAAAGCCCATTTCCATATAGGAGCCCCGGTAAGCGCAAGAACCTTGCCATCACCGTAAATCCAATAAGAAAGGATCGGGAGATCCGTTATGGTTGGATGCACAAGGAGTGCTCGAGCATTTTCCTTAACCTGCCCGACGAGCAATTCAAGTGTCATAGGCGGAAACGAGGCGAAAATCCTATCAGCCCCGCGACCACTGCCATCGTCAATCCGTGTTACTGGATGGTAAAACCCATCAAAGGTCAGCACGGGATTGAAATTATCCGTTTTAAGTTCTGCAATGCCACCGGGAATTTTAAAGGGAAGGAGTTCAAGAAGTTCCGGGGAAGCGTCCTTAATATCGGCAAGAGCGAAATAAAAAAGGCTCCCGCCACCTTTTACATAATCCCTCACCAGACCCCATTTTCCTGCGAGAACCTTAGGCGAGCCGAAAACAAGAATGCAGTCTATTTCGCTTGCCTCCTCCTTTGTGCGAGGAATCTTTTCGCTCCCTACTGTTTTCTCCTTGCCCACAAGAACCTCATCAACCTCCCAGTTGGGGTCGCTCAAAAGGACACGCTTGAAAAAGGTGTAATCCCAGTTTAAAACATCAATTAATGCAAGAAATCTGACCTTGCTTTTCAGCACGCGCACGAGGATGCTTCTTGAGTTGTTGAGTTCCGAGAGCTCCCCCTCAACAGGTGGCACAACCACACGATAAACAATTTCCCCCTCGTTCTGCGGGGTCACCTTAAATTCAGCATCAACCAGCATCCCCTTCCCCTGCAAAATTACTTCCTTTGAATCAATCCTTTTATCCCCTTCATAAAGAATAACAGATTTCTTTTCGCCTTCAAAGCCGTAGCTCTCAATAACCGCCCTCAATGGGAATGTCTTTCCCTTGTATGCAACAGGATTTACCATTATATCCTTCAAGGCAATATCCTTTCGCCTGATAGGGCTTCCAACACCGACCGTATAAACCGGGACAGGAAAAGCGGAGCTAATCTGAGCTGGGTCCTCGCCGAGATTATTATCGCCATCAGAGACAAGCACCACCGCACAGAGCTCATCCGCATCAAAACGGAAAAGGAGTTCAGAAAGCGCGTTTCCTATTGCGGTTCCTTCGTAGTTGAATTGGATCTTCGTTGAGGCAGAATCAAGTTCTGGACCAAATGGAAGCACAACCACATTTGCCTTCTCGCTCAAACTTTTTATGGCTTTTCCCCCAAGAAATTTCAGCACCTCTTTCTCCGTACCTGCATCCTTTCCCCCTGCGATTGTCATACTCCTTGAATTATCAACAAGGACAGGCAAAACAGGTTTTAGTTCGTATCTCTTAATCCCGCTCATGATTGGTTCGAGGATGGAACAAAAAAGGAAGAAAAACGCAAGCATCCGTAATATCCGTAGCAATGTGCGTCTCCTTGTGCTTATGGGCGGGTTCGTTTCGCGATATGCAAAATAGGCAAGCAAAAAAGAGAGCAAGAGAAAAATTATATATATGCTGTATTTCCCCTGAAAGAAAAGGCGCAGATTTTCGTACGAGCCAAACTTCATAACAAACAATATAATATGGAAGCGAGAAAAATCAAGCATAGAAAGAGAGCAGACGAGAAGTTTAATTTGTGTATAAAAATTGGCAGCCGGGATAATAAAGTTCTTTGAAAAAGTTGGCGAACGAATTAAATTTTTGAGGTGGAAAAAGAAAGGGGCAAAATGACGCGCGAAGAGGCGTTGAGATTGATAAGGGAATCAACAAAGAACGAGAATTTGATAAAGCATATGATAGCCGTGGAAGCCTCTATGAGACGGATTGCGCGGGAACTCAAAGAGGACGAAAATATTTGGGGGCTCGCCGGACTTCTACACGACATTGATTATGAGGAAACCGTGAACGATTTTTCGAAGCACGGAAGAATCGGCATTGAGAAACTCGCAAAATTAGGGGTTGACGAACGGATACTCAACGCTATAAAAGCGCATCCAGCTCACGAGGATTATCCACCACAAACTAAAATGGACTGGGCTTTACACGCGGTTGACCCCCTAACAGGGCTCATAGTTGCCTCAGCCCTTATGCATCCGACAAAGAAGATAAGGATGATTGATGCAGATTTTGTTTTGCGTCGCTATAAGGAAAAGAGGTTTGCTGCGGGCGCAAACAGGGAACAGATTGCAAAATGCGAAAAACTTGGCTTGGAGTTAAGGAGATTTGTTGAGCTTGCGCTTGAGGGTATGCAATCAGTGGCGGAGGAACTGGGATTATAGATGAACCGGAAAGCGCTTGCGTGGGCTTTTTATGATTTCGCCAACACAATATTTTCAATGAATGTGCTCTCGCTTTATTTCCCGCTCTTCGTTTCCGTTGACCTCGGGCTTGGCGATTCCTATGTGAGTTTTGCAAATTCGGGCTCAATGCTTCTTGCGGGATTCCTTTTGCCAATCCTCGGCACCATTTCCGATGAGCGGGGCGGGAAGATTCTTTTCCTCTTGCTCTTCACCCTTTCCTGCGCTACAGCCACAATATTCATCGGTATATTTGCGAACCTTTACCTTCCCACGGGTGTCATTATCTCATTTATGATTGCGAACCTGAGCTACCAGATTGCGCTTGGTTTTTATAATACCTTTTTAGAAAAGGTCTCCTCGCAGGCGACAATCGGCAAAATAAGCGGGATTGGAACAGCACTTGGATATCTCGGCTCAATAGCAGGGCTCGTGCTTGTGGCACCATTTAACACGGGCAAATTCTTGGGGCACACAATGGGGTTTATCAAACCCGGCGGGAGAAGCGCCACATTTATACCTACGGCTTTACTCTTCCTTATATTTTCAATCCCAATTTTCATTTTTCTGTGGGAGTGGGATTTTCGCAAATCCACATTAGGCTTCACAAGGCAAATAGCCCTGGCGTTCGCAAGGGTCATAAACTCACTTAAAGATACCAGGGCTTATCCCGGTGTGAGAAGGTTCCTTGTTGCAAAATTCTTTTATGAGGAAGGAATTCAAACTGCAATAATATTTATGGGGATTTATGCTGATAAGGTGGTGGGGCTTTCGGATAGTATCAAGGTAACATTTTTTGTTGTGGCAACTACCGGCTCGGTTATAGGGTCCATTTTGAGTGGGATTATCACAGACAGGTTGGGACACAAAAAAAGTTTGAGCATTTTCCTTGCTGGATGGGTGATTTCCCTTATGGCGCTCGTGATTCTTAAAGGCATAACCTCTTTTGTCGTTCTGGGGGTTATTATTGGGGCACTTCTTGGTTCGGTCTGGACATCCGCACGCCCGCTTCTCGTTGAACTCGTCCCGGCCTCTTCGCTTGGACAATTCTTCGGTTTGTATGGGCTTGTGGGCAAAACCGCTTCCGTTTTTGGTCCCCTCCTCTGGGCAACTGTTCTCGCCCTGACATCAAAGCTGGGGACTGCCACAAGTTATCGTTTCGCCGTTTTATCACTCGCCATTATGATATTATCAGGGTTAATTATCCTTCAAGGCATGAATGTAGGCGAGAGGAAAAGTAAATAGTAAGTACGCCCGGTTCGGCAAAAAATTTTTATATTACCGCGCTTCGAAAATTCAAATTCTTTTCTCAACGCCCTTTGAAATTGCCCTTTCAAACGCCTCAGGCGCACTTGCGGCATCTGGGGCATAGGCATCGGCGCCAAGTTCTTTTGCGAGTTCCTCGGATAATGTTGCTCCACCAACAACAACGGGCATAGATGGGAATTCCTTTTTTAGTGCCCTTATTGTTTCCCGCAGAGAGGGAATTGTCGTGGTCATAAGCGAGGAAAGCCCGACAGCTACTACATCCCCACATTTACATCTTTCAATAATTTTCTCCCGCGAAACATTCTTCCCCATATCCACCACACGATACCCATAGCTTTTTAGCACCATCCCAACGAGGTTTTTACCGATATCGTGCATATCACCTTCAACAGTTGCAAGAAGAATTGTTCCCTTCTCAGGAACGCCAGCCCCGAAGAATGGTTGAAGAATTTCCATCGCAACCTCCATCGTTTCGGACGCAGAAATGAGCTGGCTCAAATAAAGCTTCTTCTCCTCATACAACTTACCTGCAAACCGAATAGCAGGGATAAGATGACGCTCAATAATTTCAATGGGCGTTTCGCTTTTTAAAGCGGAAACTACAAGTTCCCTTATCCTTCCTTTATCGCCGCTAAGTATTGCCGCCCTAAAAGGTTCCTCAACTTTCGGTCCCGACTCCCCAAGCCTGTTTATGTATTCTTTGCAATCCCGGTCATAGCCCTTGAGGAGATTTAAAGCGAGGATTGTAGCCTGTATATGGGGATCCTCTGGATTTACAAAAGCACAGGTCAATCCATTTTCCGCACATAGCGCGAGAAAAGCGGAATTCATAGCCCCACGAGCAGGAAGCCCGAACGATATATTTGATATGCCACAAACCGCGGGAACACCAAGCTTCCCCACAATTTCCCTTATTGTCGCAAGGGTAACACGCACCCCCCACAATTCGGTTGCAACGGGAAGGACTATTGGGTCGGCAAGAATATCTTCCTTTGAAAATCCCATCTCAAGCGCAATATCAATTATCCTTTTGATAAGCTTTATTCTTTCTTCCGCGCTCTTTGGCACTCCGGAATCATCGATGGGGAGCGCAATAAATGCCGAGCCAAATTTCCGCGCAAGCTCAAGCAAAGATGCAATCTCCTTTTCCTTAGCCGTGACAGAATTCAAAACTGGGCGCCCGGGATAATACCAAAACCCAGCCTCAAGGGCACAAGCCTCTGTAGAATCAAATATGATTGGCAAATCCACTGCCTTAGCGATTTCCTTTGTGGCCCTTTCAAATAGCATATTTTCCTCAACGCCCGGCGCCGAAAGATTGAGGTCAATAGCGTCACAGTTTGCTTTGCTCTGGCTTATAGCAAGCTGTAGCACCCGCTCAACGGAGCCCGAGCGAAGCTCTTCCTGAAATGTTTTTTTGCCCGATGGATTTATTCGTTCGCCAAAAACAAACAATTTTGAATCTGGCACGATAATTAATGTTTTTGTCCTGCTGGAGATGTGAACACCTACTTTTTTCTCTCGTGGGACCGGCTTTTTCCACTTCAGGTTTTTGGCGATCTCTTTTGTGTGTTCGGGCGTGCTTCCGCAACAACTTCCAATAATTGATGCCCCCGCAAGATAAATTCGCTCGCATATTTCGGACAGTTCGGATGGCTTCAACGGGTAAAGGGCTCTTCCCCGCTCAAATCTTGGTACTCCAGCGTTCGGTTGAGCAATAAGCGGGGTGTCGGTCAATGATGCCATCTCGCTTATTATGCTCGGGAAATATTCGGGGTTCCCGCCGCAATTTGCGCCTAAAGCAAAAACTCTAAACGGCGATAATGTTACAGCAACATTTGCTGGGTTGCTTCCTGTAACAGTTTGTGTGCCCTCGTGAAATGAGGCTGTCGCGATTATCGGGAGATTTGTCGCTTCCCGTGCAGCCATAACCGCAATCTTAAGTTCAAGCAAATCGGTCATCGTTTCAACAAGGATAATATCCACGCCTGCCTCAGCAAGAACCCTCGCCTGCTCGTAGAAATAGGCAAAAGCTTCTCGCGGTTTGAGATTGCCAAACGGCTCAAGAAATGTTCCAAGGGGTCCGATGTCTCCGGCAACAAATACCCTGTCTTGCGCAGCCCTTTTTGCGATTTCAACCCCAAGCCTGTTCAATGCCTCAAATTTATCCTCAAGCCCAAAAGAGCGAAGTTTCAGCCTTGAACCGCCAAAGGTGTTCGTGGTTATGATATTAGCCCCAGCCTCAATATACTTGCGATGAATTTCATATGGTATATCTGGGCGTTCAAGATTTACAAGTTCTGGCGGATAATCAAAGTTGCCAAGGAGATCAAAAAGCATTGTCCCCATCGCGCCATCAAATATGAGCACCCGCTCCCTCATAAGTTCGCTAAGCTTAGCTTTCATATCCGTGTCATCAAGCCCCGCACAAGGCTAAATTTGCCCTGCGGAAAAACAAGGCAAACACCGTTCACACGCCCCATCAATTCTGATATTAACCCAATTGAAAAGTTTATCGATTCCTCCTCGGGGTCTTCGGCTAATTGCAATCGTTGAATCAGGCTTTTTGGCATCTTTATGCCCGGAACCTCGTTCGCGATGTATTCTGCCTGAGCTACGCTCGAGAGAAGCATAACGGTAGCAATAACCGGGATATCCCTGTAGCGGGCGAACTCAACGAGTGGGTCAATCGTTTGTGGGTCAAAAACTGGCTGCGTCTGGATAAAATGTGCACCCGCACGAATCTTCATTTCAAGCCTTTTGAACTCGGAATCAATTGACTGAGCGTTCTGGTTAAAGGCAACACCGATACTGAAATTGGTCACATTTTCAATTGGGTTGCCAAGAGTGTCCTTTCCGGTGTTAAACGCGGAGGCGAGCTTCACAATCCCTGCAGAGGTAAGGTCAAAAACGCCCGTTGCAAAAGGATAATCGCCGAGCGACGGAGGATCTCCACGAAGCGCAAGGATTATATCAACGCCATTCGCATATGCCCCGAGCAGGTCAGATTGAAGAGCGATTATATTCCTGTCCCGTGCCGTTATGTGCAGAATAATATCAAGTTTTGTTTCCCGTTTCAAAATTATTGCAAGCGACAGCGCGGACATCCTCAATTTTGCCATAGGCAGATCCGCAACATTCACAGCCGAACCACCAAGCGAACCGAATTCATTACACTGTTCAATTATCTTTGAGACATCGCTACCTTTTGGGGGGTCAATCTCAACGGAAAAAATAAAGCCCTCTTTTAGTTTTGCGACAAACGGTGGTAATGGACGCGGCACTGTTATTGGCTTCGGAAATTTCCCCTCATAAAATGTTATTATCTTCCTTTTTACCGGGCGAACCTTTTCAATAGCTCTGCTCATTGCCCGAATATGTTCGGGGGTTGTACCGCAGCATCCGCCAATGATATTAACGCCGCTTCTTGCAGCACGCACAGCAAAAGAAGCGAAATACTCAGGTGTGGCGGGGTAAACAAATCTACCATCGGAAAAATTCGGGAATCCCGCATTGGGCATTGCCGAAATGAATCCCGAAAAAATTTTGCCAATTCGCCTCACTGTATCAAGTAGCGGTTTGGGTCCTGTGCCGCAGTTTGCACCAATAAGATTTGCGCTAAGGCGCTGAAATTCGTGAGCAAATTGTGCAGGCTCAACACCCATAAGGGTTCTTCCCTCCGCAAGAAACGAAAGCGAAGCAATCACAGGGAAATCTTCCCCTGCGAGTTCCAAAGCGGTTTTGTAGCCGATAACCAACTCCTCAAGGGAGGTAAATGTTTCAAGGATAATGAGGTCAACACCGCCATCAAGAAGGGCAGATATGGACTCCTTGAAAATTGAGCGAAGGTCCGATGGGGAAAATGATGGTTCGCTTTCCCAGACCCTCGTTACAGGACCCACCGAACCCGCAACATACACGCCCTTTCCCTTTGCGGCTTCCTTTGCAATCTTTGCGCCCATTAAATTTATCTCCCGTGTCCTTTTGCCAAGATCGTAGTATCGTTCAAGGATGTACCTGTTCGCGCCGAATGTGTTCGTTTCTATAATCCTTGCGCCAGCCTCAATATATTCCCTGTGAATTTCGGCTATAAGTTCGGGGGCAGAAATGTTTAATTCATCGTAGCAATGCCCCTTAGGCACCCCCTTCGCATAAATAAGCGTGCCCATCGCACCGTCAGCAATAAGGATTTTCTCCTCAAGCTCCTCAATGAATCCCATACAGATTAAGATAAAAGTCGCGCTGATCCAGTCAAGCACTACAATTTATACTGCATTAGCCCAGCGAAAATAGTCCAATGTATCAACAAGCGCCCGAAATTTTTTCAATTTGAGATATTTCGTCCCATCCCCAAAACCCGGGCCTGGTCGGTCCTCGCGCTTTCCTCCCTATCGCGCAAGAACAATAGACCCCTTGCAGAGAAGCTTCCCCTGACGAACGAGAATATAAATATATTCACCAACCGGCGCGTCTTTCCCATCCATCGTTTTGCCATCCCAGAAACTGCTGCTCCCCCCAGGCTGAATGACTTTGTTGAAAATCAGCCTTCCGGTTCTATCATAGATAAGGAGCTCGGCTGGGAGTGTCTCAATATGCGGGTATGTGAATCGAACCACAGGATTAAATGCATCCCGGTTTGGAGTAAATGGATTAGGCGAGGCATCGCATCCGAATTCGCTTTCAAACCTGAAAAAGAAGGAACACTCGCGCTGAAGGTCGTTAGGGGGACAAAGATCGGGTGTATCCTGTGCACTTAGAAGATTTAAGAGTATGGAATTTGTCTCTGGCAGGTCAAGTTCAAATGGGGAGATTGCGAGAATATCGTTTTCAAAAGAGATGCCCGGCGAGGCAAGCGTGAAAATGCGTCCATTAACCTCAAGCCTGATACTTGACGGATTTACCCTGCTTATAGAATCCCTGATACTCACGAGGATGCTTGTGCCGCGAGATATATATGAAGAATCAACGGGCGAGAGGAGCTCACAAACGGGACCCGTCAGATCCGATATAAAATGCCCGTAAATTGGGTTTTGAAGCGGATTGCCCCATCTATCGGAAGCGGATATAAGGGCAAAATCCACTCGTCTGCCCGAGGTCCACATAACCAAAGGGGTATAGGTCAAAAAGCCGTTTTCAAAGTTCAACCTCGGGTCATAAGCGCGAAGGGTCTCATCCTCAACGACAAAAACTATAGTGGAAGGATCAACACCATCGGGATCCGTTATGCGGAAAGTAATCTCTTGGTATGGGCAGGCTGAGATCTGCGAAATGCCAGGACGAACAAGTTCTGCAATGGGTCCAGTTCGCGGCACCACAAAAGGACGAATATCCTCGCTTGCCATAATTGAACGGTCATAATTGTGTCCGCAATCCGTATCTGCATCCCAGGCATATACCCGCAAAATTAACCCCGCAACTGCAAAAACAGGATCGGATGTTACAAAATTTGTTGAATCCACCCTAACAAGTGCTACTGTCCTTTCCCCGCCATTCGTGAGGCTTGAATCAGTGTCCCACAAAATGTAAGCGGAGTCAATCCCAGAGCTGTCAAAAAGGACAAGCGAAAAGATACATTGCGTTGAATCAAGTACAGTTTCCGGCTCAAAGGAAACGAGCACAGGCGGTAGCGTATCATCATCAAGGACAAAAAAGCTCCACAAGGCAGAATCCGTGTTCGGCAAGCAATACCCGGCTTTATCGCTTGCGATAACCTTTACAAACACAGAGTCGGACTCAAAAAACCAGATACTGCCGTTCTCCCCGCATACCCGCCCAGCATTATACTCAACGGGATCAAAGATGAAACGGGAACCGTGAACGGTAAAACCCGCATCACCAACTGTAATTGTGTCAAAAACAGGCAAGCCGGGATTGCGAATTATAATAAACCTGCACGCGCTATCAAGAACGCCAGCGCCACTGTCATAAATATCCACCGATATCTGAGATTGTGAATTTGCGATTGAACCGAGAGGCACGGGATTATCAAACACCGGGGGCGATAGGTCAACGACAAAATAATAATCAAGCGTATTCTGCGGTGGATTGCGATAAATATCGGGAACTGAAAAGCCCACCCGCACACTTTCGCCATCCGCAAAGGGTACTTCCGGAACAAAGAAAATTGTATCGCCTCTAATACTAATCTGCGATGAATCAATTGAATAAAGAGTTCCTTTTATAAATAATCTTAAATCGTTCCACAAAATTGCGTCAGTATCGGAAACTAATATGGCTATTGTTTGCAATGAACAGGAGGTAAACGATTCGGGAAGCGGGAGAAGTGGCTGGAGGTAAGGACCCTCACCACCGCAAATAAAATAGAATGTGTAGGTTGAACAATTCGCTCCGCAGTATTCGGCGTTGTCGCATAATCTCAGTAAAACATCAATTGTATCATTCAATCTAAAGTTGTTTATTAGGTCATCGCCGTATATTGTTATTGTATTTAATGTTATATTGGCATAGGAGGTATAATCGACGCCATCTATAAGGATGTTAAAACGGTCCCAGTTTATACCTGATAAAGAATCGGCAACAACCATTGAGATATCCGGTCTTGTGTAAGGGGTGATTGAACCTAAAGGAGGGTTCGAACTAACTAATTGCGGCGGGGTGAGGTCAATATAAAACTGCCAGCGGAGCGGACGAATCAAGGAGTTTCCGAGCGTATCGCAGGCACGCGTTAGCTCAACAACCACCGTCTCACCCTCTGAAAAAGAAAAATCTGGTGTAAGAAATAATGTATCGGAAACAAACTGCATCGCTACGCTACCCCAACTATAATAGTGGCCTCCGATTCTTACGGCAAGCGATTCGGGGATAATTCCTGTTGGATTTGTAAAGAGGATCTTTATCGTGCCCGTTTCACAGGACGAGAAAGAAAACGGCAATGGCTCAATCAAGCGGGCTCGGGGTCCAATTATCCTCAAAGGAAAAACAAAACAGGCATCCATCAAATTGGGCTCACACACGCTCACTAAATCAAATGCTCGCACACATACAATTATCGAATCGCCAAAAAGGCTTTCGTCAACCGGGAGGAATAAAGAATCACCTAAAACCCATCCCCCAGCACTCGCAAGGGGTTCAAAATCCCCACCATTAAAGGAGATTGTAATCCTTTCAAAATCGACCCCTGAAATTGTGTCTCGTATAACAAAAATGAGCGTTTCGGGGAGATGGAAAATGGTGTCCGGAAGTATCGTTTGTGCAACAGGTGGGAGCGGGTCATAGATGAAAAACCAGCGAGGCGCATCCACAATTGTGTTCCCCAGCGAATCGCTCGCCCGTAAAACCTGCACCCATAGGCTTTCGCCTGGCTCAATTGGATAAGGCAAGAAAGTCAATCGCCCCCTCGCAAAATTAAAGCCGGCGTGAGGCAAAGTCATCGTGGAATCGTCAACCTGAAGCGTTATGCTTGAAACCATCACGCCGTCAGTATCAGTAATGCCAACCACAATGGATTCCGTAAGGCAACTATAAATTGAACCTGCCTCAGGATAAATAAGCACCACATCAGGTGGCCTTCCTGTTGGCGTGAAACTCTGGCAGGTGTCAAGGCTATTGTGCCCACAATACAACGCCCGATCAGAAACAAAAAGACAAACCTCAACAGGTACTTCTTCTTCAAAAGTGAGCCCCGCAAGATGAGAATAAATAATAAGCGTATCACTTCGCAAAACCACCCCAGGATCCCCCACCCGAAAAACCGCACTTCCAATCTGAACCCTGATGCTTGAATCAAGTACCCCCGAGATATTATCAGCTAACACAAAGACCATTGAATCTGGCACCGCCATCCGTCTCCCGTTCCGTATAGAGGAATAGGCAAGAACAGGCGATGTGACATCCACAACAAATCGCACACCAGCGGGCACCTCAAGGGCGTTGCCGAGCGTATCGGTAGCCGAAATTAATCGCACCCCTACGATACTACCGCCACCATAATGACGGATCGGCGAAACAATCAGGGTTGAATCGGAACGATTATACTGAATATATGGGCTCCCACCCCGCAGGGTATCGGTGCCATAGATAACACGGATACTTGCTATATCAACCGCTCCAGTGGGGGCATATAGCTGAAAGACAACATTCTGCGAATCACAAGAAACGAATTCGTTTTCGTGAGGAATAAGCACCGTAGCCACAGGACCCTCCCCTGCAATCCTGAACGAAAAACAGGTATCCACTGCGTTCCGCTCGCACAAACTCGTTGAATCCTCAATATGAACGCATACATTTATGGTATCACCACCGCGGAAAGTAAGCCCCACAGCAGATGGATTAAATACAAGAGAATCCCGCAACCATGAGATCCCGGGCGATGAAATATTGTACAATACCCCATTAACGCTCATCCTTGCTGAGCTCCGCAAAACCCCGGCAAAATTGTCAACAATGCCTACTTCTATTGTCGGGGTTCGTGAGCTTACGGTGCTTGATGGCGTGGGGCTAATCCGTGTTATTGTTGGAGGCTCGCTATCAAAGAAGAATCGCCAGCTATACGAACGCAAAATTGAGTTGCCAAGCGAATCCTCCGCGGCAATTATCCTGACAATTATAGTGTCACCATTGTTGAACGGCTCGCTCGGGCGAAAAGTAAGCAGTCCCGCACTATAACTCCACTCGGGCGCACCAAAAGGATAACTTACTCCATTAACCTCAACAACGACACTACGCCAGTTCACACCGTCAGGGTCAAAGAGGCTCAAAACTATTCGCTGGCTCTCGGGCGGACAGGAAACAAATGATTCGGCGTCTGGCTCAACCATATTTCCAACAGGACCCGTAAGGCTCACCACAAAACTAAAACAGAATGGACGCTCAAGCCTGTTCGGACCACATAAAAGAGTGTTATCCTCAACGCTCATCAGGCACACGCTTACGCTTTCGCCATCGGAAAAGTGGAGCCCCGCCGACGATGTCCTGAAAATCAGGGTGTCATTGGAATAACCAAGTGCCGGATTGCTCAGGTCAAAAATCCTGCCGTTTATGCTGAGCCTTATGGACGATGGATTAACACCGCTTCCGGTATCCCTCACTAACAGGATGATATTCGGCGCGGAATCCGATATAACACCCACAGGCGACGGATTGGAAACCTCAGGTGGGGTCTGGTCCACGAAGAAACTTGAACTCAACCCCGAAACCATTCTATTACCGAGCGTATCCGCAACCCCGTATATGCTAAAGGTCACCGTGTCGCCATTATCAAAGGGTGTAGAACCAACAAAAACCACACGGTTGTGAATCCTGTCGTAGTTCAATTGCGGAGAAAAGATATCGTAAGATATGCCATTAATCACCAGGACAATCCCAGATGTATCAATCCCGTTTATATCGTTCGTCTGAAATATTATGGAATCCCGGATGCAAGCGGAGAATATATTCGGCTGTGGTCGGACAAGACGAACCTCTGGCGGTGCAAGATCAAGCCTGAAATCAATACACACGGGCGCGTAAAGACTATTGGGTGGGCAAAAGTTGGCGAGGTCGCGAGCGCTCAAAACGCATGCACGGAGGCTTTCGCCATCCGCAAGCGTCAGCCCGAACGAATCAATTGGAATCGTGCAAATTGAGTCCCTATAATCAACCCCACGAATACCTATTCCAGCCTCTGTGCCCTGAAGTGATACCCGGACGCTTACCGTGTCAATTCCCGCCATAGCATCATAAAGCCGCACACGAATATCCCTTCTTGTGCCGCCAAGATATCCGCCAGACGCAGGCTCTACGAAAGCGACAAAAGGCGGGGTAAGGTCGACATAGAAAGAATACAAAAGGGGCGATAAAAGCGCATTGCCAAGGCTATCGCGAACAGTGCGGAGTTCAACACGCACCGTGTCTCCGCTTCGCCAGGGAACGCCGAGCGGGGTAAACACGAGGTTCGTATCGCGATAAGCAAGAAGATAACTTCCCCATCTGTACTGGACGCCACGCACCCGAAAATCAAGCGAATTGAGGTCAACTCCATTCCTATCGTAAAGGTAAATTCGAATCTCCTGCCTTTCGGGCGGACAGGAGATAAATGTATTTGGCAAAGGGAAGATGGGATAAGCAACGGGCGCGCCAAGTTCAATCGTAAATCGGAAACAATACGGCTCGGACAAACGATTACTACCGCAGATTCTTGCCCTGTCCTCAACATTCACAAGGCAAACGCGAACAGTTTCGCCATCGCTAAATCTATTACGCAGGCTCTCAGCCGGAACATAAGCACTATCACGCCTGAAAATAAGCCCCCGTCCAACCGTATATGTAGTGTCATTTATTATAATTACTATGCTTGCAGGCTCAATTCCCGAAAGCGAATCTCGAATAACAAACCTTATTACAGGCGTGCTTGTTGAAACAGAAGCGCCATTTACAGGTGAAGTAGCAACAACTACGGGTGGGCTTCTATCCACAATGAAGCTCCAGGAAAGCGGAAGTTGAAGTGGATTGCCAAATACATCTACCGCCCGCTGAAGCTCAACGAAAACCGTATCCCCACTTCGCCATGGCTCAGGCGGTGTATATACAAGATATGGACTGTGATACACAAGATTGCTCCCGTAAGAAACGGGCGCATGATTTATCAAAAACCTGATCGAATCCGTAACAATCCCATCGGGGTCGGTAAGTTCAATCAAAACCCTCTGGCTTTCCGGTGGACAACTATAATATATGCCTTGTGGGGGTGTTACTATTCGGGCAACAGGACCGTTCATATCAATTCTGAAACTGGAACATAACGGACTCTCAAGGTAGTTCGGATAACAGGTATCCGGATGGTCAGCGGCACCGGTGAGACACACACGCACTGTGTCGTTGTTGTGGAACGAGATCCCTGCAAGATCTGGGCGAAAAACAAGCCGGTCCCCATCCCAGCTAAGGCAACTATCAATACCGAAGTTGTAACTTGTCCCATTCACATCAAGTATAAAGAATGTCGGGTCTACGGGCGAAAACCTGTCAAAAATCCGCATCCATATAATTTGTACGCTATCCGCTGAGGTAGCTCCGTTCGGAGGGAATGTTTCGCTTACATTTGGCGGGGAGAGGTCAATTATATAAAATGCGGTATCAATCGAGCCGATATTCGCTGAATTCCCCCAGATATCCTTCGCCTGCGAAATAGAAACGCGAACCGTATCACCATCACGGAAATCGGTCTGGGGATCAAAATAAAGCACACCAGCACTATAATTCAGGTCAGGTGAGGCAATCGTTCTCAACGAGCCATTCACAGAAACAACGATGCTCATCGTGTCAACGGGGCTTATATCTCGCAGGGAGAATCGGGCACCGAGCCTTCTGCAGGAACTCGTATATCCCCGAGGAGGTGCTATAAGGGATACCGCAGGTCCAGCAAGATCCATCACGAACCACCAGCTGAAAGGCGACATAACATTGGGTCCACAATATGCTGGTCTGTCAGCAGCCACAACGCTTACCCGCACCGTCTCGCCATCAAAAAAGCTCATCCCGGCACGAGCTGGGTCAAATCTCAAAGTTCCACCGAACCACGAAAGCGCAGGATTACTCAAATCGTAAGCTACGCCATTAACAGTCATCCTTAAACTTGAAGGATCGACCCCAGCCCCCATATCGTTTATTCTCGCCCATATCCCGCCTGTTGCATCCCCGGATATGCTCCCATTTAGCGGATGATATCCCACCACAACAGGCGGCGAAAGGTCAATTCCAAAAACCCAGTCGTAATCCATCATTGTCAGGTTCCCAAGCGTGTCAGAGACAGAAGCGACCCTGACCCTCACAATTGTTCCATTAGCCCAGCTCGTTGAGGGCGTGAATGTTAAGACAGAATCGACAAGGGAAAGCTGCGGTGAGGCAAGCGTATAGTTTGTCCCGTTTATACGAAGCGTCACACTTGACCGCCTTATCCCATTTACATCCGAAAGAACTACCTGAATCCTCTGGGTTGAACATGCGCTCACGGAATTATGAGCGGGAAGAAGCATTCGCACAAGAGGACCCTGTAAGTCAAATGTATAATTAAAACAAACATCGCTAACCCTGTTCGCCCCACAGTATCTTGCGCGGTCGGGTGCGGTAATACATACAGGAACAGTCTCTATTGTCGGGAAAGACAAGCCGAGCGAGTCAATGTAAAGGTAGATTCTGTCGCCAATCCGACGAACACCACTTTGCCCGACCCTGAAAGTAAATCCGCCTATATCAACGACAACATTATTCCAGTCCACGCCGCTTCCAGAATCTGTTATGCGAAACGAAATGGTATCCTCAGCGCCAATAACACTTCCCGGGGATGGGTTCGGGAGCGAAATTACGGGCGGCGCAGTATCCACGAAAAACCGCCAGGTGGGAGCGGATGGTAATCTGTTGCCTACCCTATCAAGAGCTATAACGGATATATTCACCGTGTCGTTATTGCGGAAGGGGGTTGATGGAATAAATGTGAGAAGGCTATCGTTATATGTAATCTGAGGTGAAACAACAGAATAACTTATACCATTTATAATCATTCTTAGAGAATCCCTATTAATGCCATACAAATCATATATTTGGGCTACTATAGCCTGATCGGAACAGGAGGTATAACTATTCGAATCCGGAACAAGCGGCAAAACCACAGGCGGGGAAAAATCAAATATAATGCGGGTGCAAAGCGTATCCGAACGGTTGGGACCACAATACCTCGGGCTCACCCTGTCCGCACCGAAGGCACAAAATCTAACCGTATCGCCGCTTGTGAATGTTAAACCAGCCAAAGCAGGATTAAACCTTATTTGATTAGCCGAAAATGTAACCCCGGGGCTACCAACAGGGTAGTTCCTCCCTCTTACCCTAACATTTATGCTTGTTGTATCAAGACCGATCCCGCTATCGGAAATGAAAAATGAAACAATTGGCGATGGGTTTGAGGTCAGTGTGAGATCTAAGGGCATAACCCCCCACAGAACCGGACGAGCGAGGTCAACACGAAAATACCAGTTCAATGGCGCGCCCTGTAATCTATTTCCGGCAATATCATAAATTGAAATCAGTTCAATCAAAACAGAGTCGCCATTTCGCCAGTCGGTGCCAGGCGTAAAGATAAGCGTATCGCCAGAAAATGTTATTCGGCTTGACATCCGTGTGTAATACACCCCGGCAATTCGTAATCGCAAACTGTCAAGGTTTAAGCCAGAAGCGTCTTGAATCCTGATTCTCACCTGTTGCCTTATACACCCACTTGTAGCGCCATTTTCGGGCAAGACAATCTGCGCGACCGGTCCCAAAAGATCAACACGATATGTGAAACAGCTATCCCGCACAAGCCTATTAGGACCACAATAAATTGAGGGAACTCTATCAGAAAGATTGGTTATGCATAGTCTTATTGTGTCGCCGTTGTTGAACCGGAACCCAGCTTCGCTTAAGGAAAGGTAAAGCGAATCCCCAATTAAATTCACACCCGGGCTTGCAGATGTCAAAGGAACACCGTTCAGTGTCATCCTGAAACTCGCCCAGTCAACACCAGAAATATCATCCTGGCATATAAGCCTGAAACTCGGTGTTGAATCGTTTAATACCCTTCCAGGCGAGGGATAAAGCTCAACGATTCTGGGCGGTGAATAATCAATCCTGAACGACCAATAAGGGCTTGTTCCGAGTGCTATGCCATTAGAATCGACCGCCGACAAAATATGTACCACAACATTATCCCCCTCGCGCCAGGCACTCGAAGGTGTAAAAATCAATGTATCGCCCCTGAACTGAAGGGTCGGGTGTGGGTATCTATACGCTACGCTGTCAATCACAACAATTGTAGACTCTCGTATAACGCCGTGAGAAAATAACAACCTCACAGGCTGAAAATTACATCCAACGAAACTACCATCAGCCGGGCTCAGAAGCAAAACCGTAGGACCCGAAAGTTGAACAACAAATCTGAAACATACCGGCGCAGTCACAGTATTAGGACCGCAGTATCGCGCGCTCACATTGTCAGAGGCTCTTGTAAGACAAACATTCACCGTTTCTCCGTTCGCAAATGAGATCCCCGCAGCAAGTGTATTAAACCTAATTCTTGTTCCATCCCAACTAAAACCTGGCGAACCCAACCTGTACTCAGTCCCTCTCACACTTATTCGCAGGCTTTCAGCTAATACCCCCGACAGATTATCCGAAACATAAAGGCTTAATGTCGGTGTTCTGTCGCCTATGACCTGTCCGTCCGATGGGAAACTCCCCGCTAAATATGGAGGGGTCCTATCCATAACAAAATACCAGATTATCCCTGATGAGCCCGTGTTCCCGAGCATATCGCTATAAGAGGTTAAACCAAACCGTACTGTATCGCCATCGTTAAATGGTACAGGCGGCACGAATACAAGAGTATCCCCACGCATACCCAAGTTCGGACCGATGGAATATGAGACGCCCTGGACCGTCAAACGCAAACTTGATGGCTCTATACCATTTGCGTCTCGCAGAAGAATTCTTATTTCCTGCCGCGCACAAGCAGTAATTGTGCCAGACTGCGGGAAAATAAGGGTATATGATGGCGGCTGGAAATCTGCTGAATATCTGACACAGGTATCTATGGAATTTGGTCCGCAAAATCCTGCAAGGACATTATCAACAAGGTGCCAGCAGACAAGAAGCGATTCGCCATTGAAGAAATGTATTCCGCGTCGCGCTGTCTCAAAGGTGAAATTCCCACCCGCGTAAGAAAAGCCCACCGGTGGTCTGAATTCCTCGCCCTGAACCACGATATATGAGAAGCTCTGATTAAACCCTGCAAGCCGGTCAGAAACGCGCACAGCAAATGTCGGCGCGGAATCAGAAAACGCGCTTCCGGGAGGTGGCGTAAAGCCCAAAATCTGTGGAGGTTCTCTATCAGTAATAAAATGGTAATTCAGCGGTGCTGAAATGTTATTGCCAAGCCTATCACGTGCTTGAATAAGCGTAAAATCAATCGTATCGCCAGGAGCCCAGGAAGAAGGCGGAACAAATATGAGGGTGTCATTTCTAATTTGAAGCCCATTTGAGATATCGTATGTTATCCCCTCAACAACGAGTCGCAGTGAGCCTGGATCAATTCCTGAAAGATCCGTAATAGCGAAAAATATTGACTCGTTCGGGCAAGCGACAAAAGCCCAGTTAAACGGGCGAATAAGCGAAACATCCGGTCCGCGCAGGTCGATCACAAAGAAGAAGCAGTACGGGTTCATCCTGTTTGGCCCGCAGTTTTCGGGAAGGACACGGTCAATAGCCCTTGTGATACAGACCCTCACAGTGTCGCCATCACTGAACACATAACCGAGCCCACCCGTATTCACCGTAAGCCTACCCGAAGACCATCTCACTGGCGGCGCGGTCGTGTTAAATGGTGTACCATTTATTGTAACAATTATGCTATCCGGCAAAACCCCACTATTTAAATCGGCTATATCTATCGTGATTATCGGACTGCTTTGAGCAACAGTTGAACCTGAATCCGGGAAAACATCAACTATGTAAGGCGGTAGTTTATCAATCTTGAAATACCAGGGTGGAAAAGAACCCGAATAAGCGCGATTGCCAAGCATATCCTCAAGCCGCAAGATCCTCACCGCGATCGAATCCCCATTTGAAAATGGCGTTGGCGGAACATAAAATATATCGTTCCCCCTGACCCAGGCATAAAAATCCTGATGCACATAGAAGCTGTAAGTTCCGACCCGCAACTGAATTTTTGTTGTATCAACGCCTGAGAGGTCAACGGTTCTTATGACAATGGAATCGCAGGCGACCCAATCGCCAAAGCCGGGGAAAATAAGGGTTGCGCGTGGCGGTAGCGTATCTATTGTAAAATCCCAGCAGTAAAGCCCGCTATGCGTTACTGAGTGCGGTCCACAAAGTCGTGGATTGGAGCTCACAAGGTCAACGCCATGATTTATGCAGGCGGTAATCACCCCCTCTTCCGTGAAATAATATGGCAGTATTGATGTGTGGAAGAAGAGGGTATCACCAATCCACTCTATGCCATCGCTGCCCTCGCACCAGCCGGATGCCCCCGTTGAATCGCAGCGAAATGTCCCCACATTAAAGCAGAAGCACACAGAACCGAATGCCATCCCGCTTGTCGTATCCCTTATAACAACCCCAACATCGGGATGTGTCCGGCGTACAATTGCGCCTGTCGGTGGAGTATGATATGAGATAAAAGGATAATCAAGGTCAATGTAAAAATCATAGGATAACGGGCTTGAGAGTGGATTGCCAAGATTATCCTGAGCCTCAAGCAATGCAACGCGAACTGTGTCGCCATTTCTAAATGGGGTCGTTGGTGTGAAGCGCAGGGTGTCGCCAATATATGTCAGGTGGTCGGGAAAAAAATAGATTCGCCCATTCACAGAAAGCGTGATTGTAGAAGTATTTACGCCCTGTGGGTCAGTTATACGGATCAGGATCTGTTGATCGGCACATCCTGCCCATTCCCCTGGCTGGGGAACGATTGGGGTAGCAACAGGACCCTGTGAATACGATAATGAGATTAAAACTAATAACCACAAAGAAAACAAGTGAAGGGGTTTCATATTTAAAAATTATTCAATTTAAAAATAAAAGTCAATACTGTTAATCCGATTATAGGGAAAAATTGTTTAATCTTTTTCTGTCTCGCCCGATTTCTCCTTCCCGATTTAAGCGGGTCATCAATAAAGGATCGCTTGCGCAGAGATTATAAAATGGAAAAAATTTGGCAAAAGCAATTTTCATACCGGGAAAGTGTGAAGCATTAAATGGGCTCCCATAATTGGTTTATGCGTCCATCCCTATGTTTTTTCGTTTATATATTTCCTTTTTAGCCAAGAGAACCGGAATATTAGGCTAACAACCTCCCACTCAAGGGATTTTGTCCAGAAGGCTATTGAAAATTTGTAAGTAAGTTATCGTCAATCTGGCACAAAAAGGAATTGACAAAAATACATATCTTCATAACTTATAAGCAAATAAGCCTGAACCTGTAAATAAACTTCACAATACTATAGTTTCAGTTGTTGTGGGTTCAAGCTCCACTGCCCACATTTAGCAAATAACTTGCAAATTCTTACCCCCTTCAAAAGGACGGTTAAAATGCGATATGCTAAATCTACTTTTCTTTTTTGCCTTTTATTCATTAGAATCCTTGCTGCACAGGTTGATTCAGCAAGGATTAAGGCTGCGGAGAGCTGGAACAACAAAGGGAACGAGTTCCTATCGGAAAAGCGATACTGGGATGCACTTAATGCCTACAACAGGGCAATAGAAATCCAATCGGATTATGCCGATGCATGGCGGAATATCGGGGTGACCCTGCAGAACCTCAATCTTTTAGGGCTCTCTTTATTTGCATTTGAGAAATCTATCGAGCTTAACCCCAAGGCACCAGAAACCTGGAATAGCGTCTCTCTGGTTCTTGCAAATCTTGGTAGCGGTGAGGAAGCGCTTAAAGCGGTGGAAAAGGCAATTGAACTTAAGCCCAAATGGGAATTGGCTCTGTATAATAAGGGTATGATTTTACAGGGACTCAAGCGTTACGATGAAGCTATTCAGTGCTTTGACAATATGATCGAGATGAGGAAAACAAACACCGATGCATATATTGGAAAGGCTATGATTTACAGTGCGCAGGGAAAATATGAGGAGGCACTCGCGACACTTGAGAAGGGACTAAAAGCGAACAAAAATAACCCTGACCTGCTTTACAACAAAGGTTTGATACTCGGCAATCTAAAGCGCTACACCGAAGCCCTCAATGTATTTGAGCAGGTGATAAAAATAAAGCCAGATCATTATATGAGCTTTTTCAATAAGGGGGTTACACTTGTAAATCTCAAGCGGGATGAGGAAGCCCTTAAGGCTTTTGAAAAAGCCATTGAACTCAAACCCGATTATGTTGAAGCGCATTATAATAGGGGCGCAATCCTTTTCAATCTTGGGCGCTATGAGGAATCACTTACTGCATACGATAAACTTGTAGAGCTAAACTTTGTGCATCCCGAGATATATTTTAACAGGGGGCTGTGTTTGTCAAGGCTTGGGCGATTTGAGGAGGCATTGCAATCGTTTGAGCGCGCAACCCAGATTAACCCAGGTTATGCCGATGCCTGGTATAATAAGGGATTGACACTGGCACGGCTTTCGCGGGACGAGGAGGCATTGAGCGCCTTTAACAAAACACTGGAGTTCGTCCAGGACAACCCGACTGTCCTTTATAATAAGGCGATAATTCTCATAAAACTCAATCGCGCTGACTCGGCTGTGGTTTATTTGGAGAAAGCTGTGAGTTTGAACCCGGAGAATCCGGAGTTGAGATATGGCTTAGCCTCAGCCTATGCTCTTACGGGCGACAAGAACAAAGCACTTTCTAATCTATATTCTGCCATATTGTATAATCCCCGACTCAAGGACGAGGCCAAAAAGGACGAGGCTTTCAAAAAATACTGGAACGATGCAGAGTTCAAGAAAATTGTTGAGTAAAATAGCGAGTGCATAATTATTTTTATTTGGGGGTTACTTTCTTGGGTCTGAATTTCCTCTTGTTATTTTACGCTATAGCGAGTTCTTGCGAAAATCAAAATGGATATGCTTCCTCATAAAACCCCCATTTTGGCGCCCGTTGCTTTTGTGCGTACAAACACTACTTCACTATTAGATTGACCCCTCACCCAAACTTTAAAGCTATGCAAATGTACTTTTGTAGCCCTGAGCAAAAATCACTTGCGCGGAAACCGAAGAAGTGCTTAATTATAAGTTGAAGCCGGCGTGGCGAAACTGGCAGACGCGCTGGACTCAAAATCCAGTGAGGCTCACACCTCATGTCGGTTCAACTCCGACCGCCGGCAAATATAAAGAGAGGGAAAAGGAGACAGAATTTAACAAAATTAAGAGGTGGGCGATCAGGCAAACTCTTAGCTACTCTTACATCTCCCATCCCTTTTCTCACAATATGCTTCAGAATTCTTCACGAGATATTTGACAAGCAGGAATAACTTGTTATAATAATAGAGTATGGAACTTTTTGAAAAGAGAAGCAACTCGTACCTTCTTGCGGACCGAATGCGTCCGCGCACAATAGAAGAGCTTCTCGGGCAGGAACACATTCTCGGCAAGGGCAAGCCGCTTCGTGTAATGATAGAGTCAGGGAATTTGTCCTCAATGATATTCTGGGGTCCTCCAGGAAGCGGCAAAACCTCTCTCGCTCATATTATTGCCAATGTTTCCGGGCTAAATTTTCTATCGTATAGCGCGGTGCTTTCGGGCATCAAGGAAATCAAAGAGGTAATAAAGGAGGCGGAGAACAGGCTCCGTTTATATGGTCTGCGCTCAATCCTATTCATTGACGAGATACACAGGTTCAACAAAGCTCAACAGGATGCCTTCCTCCCGTATGTTGAGAAGGGGACGATAATTCTTATAGGGGCGACAACCGAAAATCCGAGTTTTGAGCTGATTTCGCCACTTCTGTCAAGGGTGCAGGTTTTCGTGCTGAAACCCCTGACAGCAGAACATATCAAGCAAATCCTTGACAGAGCAGTCACCGATATGGAACGAGGACTCGGAAATCTGGAACTCACGCTTGAGCCCGAGGCACGAGACCTTATTGCCGAGCTATCAGCGGGGGACGCGAGGTTCGCATTGAACATCCTTGAATTCTCGTCAAAGGTCTCGCATAACAGAAAAATAACGGTCGAGCTCATAAAGGATGTGCTCCAGAAACAGAGAACAATCTACGACAAAGCGGGTGAGGAACATTATAACATCATCTCTGCCTTTCACAAATCGCTTCGCGATTCCGATCCCGATGCCACACTCTACTGGCTGTGCAGGATGCTTTCGGGAGGCGAGGATCCGCTTTTTATTGCGAGGCGGATAATACGAGCTGCAGTTGAGGATGTCGGGCTTGCCGACCCTTTTGCCATACTCATAGCGATTGCGGCAAAAGAGGCTTACGAATTCATTGGCAGTCCAGAGGGCGAACTTGCACTTGCTCACGCTGCCATTTATCTCGCATCGGCGCCAAAATCAAATTCCGTCTATAAGGCAATGAACCTTGCTATGAAGGATATAGAAGAAGGGCTTACTCCGCCCGTCCCGCTTCACCTCAGAAATGCGCCAACAAAACTTATGCGTGAGCTCGGGTATGGCAAGGATTATAAATATGCGCACAATTTCCCCGGTCACATAATCGCCCAGGAGCATCTCCCACCGCCGCTCACCGGAAGGCGTTATTATTTCCCAACCGAGCAGGGGCGTGAAGCAGAAATCAAACGACGGCTTGAGCAGTGGCGGAAGATACTCAATCTTGAAAAGGAGAATCGGGATGAAAAGGGTTAGTAGGCTTGGTCTTGTGATTTTATTCGCTATTCTCTTTTTTTTAGTATTGCAATTTCTTCTTGACCGCAAGGAGGGATCAGAGGTTTCTGGCGAGAACATTTTTTCAAAGTTGAAAAAAGGCGCTCTTTTCACTGCAGAAAAGATTCAGGGGCTTGACCTATCACTTAAAGAGGCTATGTGGTACAGGAAGCTTGCCGGTGGCGATGTGCAGTGTCAGTTGTGCCCGAATAACTGCATCATAAGCGAGGGCGAAAGAGGGATTTGCGGGGTCCGCATAAATATCGGCGGAAAACTTCGCGCAACAACCTACGGCAAGCCAGTTTCAATAAACATTGACCCGATTGAAAAGAAGCCGTTTTTCCATTATCTGCCGGGTGCTACCGCGTTTTCTGTGGCAACTGTCGGGTGCAATCTGCGGTGCATCTTTTGCCAGAACTGGACAATCTCTCAAGCCCTTCCCGAAAATACGCAGCACGCAAATCTTGAACCGCAAGAACTCGTTGAACTGGCGAAGAAAAATAAATGTGAAACTATAGCGTTCACATATTCGGAGCCAGTTGTATTTTACGAGTATATGTATGAGACCGCAAAACTTGCCCGTCAGGCTGGAATCCGAACGCTCTGGAAAACCGGGGCTTATATAAATCCCGAGCCCGTAAGAGAACTCTGCAAATACATTGATGCCGCAAATATTGATATTAAAGGGTTCAACGATGATTTCTATCTTGAATACTGCCACGGGCACCTTCAACCCGTGCTTGAGGCGACAAAGATCGCAAAGCAAAGTATCTGGGTAGAGCTAACATATTTGATTATACCCGGAGGAAATGACAATCCTCAAGATATAAAGGCTTTTTGCCAGTGGGTTAAAGAGAACCTCGGAGATAATACCCCTGTTCATTTCACCCGCTTTTCTCCGAACTACAAGCTTCAGGACCGTCCCCCCACACCATACGAAACCCTCAAAAAGGCATATGATATCGGAAAATCCGTTGGTCTAAAATATGTTTATATCGGGAATCTTCCAGGGAATCCATACGAAAACACATATTGCCCCGTATGTAACAGATTGCTTATCAAGCGAAAAGGATTTCTTGTTGAGGAGAATCATATAAAAAATGGAAGGTGCGAGTATTGCGGTGCAGAGATTCCTGGAATCTTTCGGTAGGGTGAACGGGCGATTAGATGATCAGGCGCTCCAGCCCGCAAAAACCTTTCAATCCTTGATAAAGACCACGAGCCCGTATAATGGCTCCCGGGAAATGATTTTTTTATTGCTTTCATAACTTTAATTTTGAGTTTGCAAATATAACAAATAAAAATATATTATTATTGAAATGAGGCTTCACTTTTTTCTTGAGGGCATAATGCTCGGGTTGGCGCTTTTTCCATCCTGCCTTTTCGCCTGTGGTCCTGTTTATATCCCGTTTATGCTCATCGCGGAGGGAAATGGTATCAAAAAGGGATTTACGCTCGTGTTAAAACTGCTCGGATCAAGGTTTCTGGCGTATATCATATTTGGCTTTCTTGCCGGACTTTTAGGAGGCGAGGTTCCTGAAAGAATAAGAGCAACAATAGCCTATTCGTCGCTTGTCGTTCTGTCCATTCTTTTGTTCTACAATTCTATACGCCCCTCTTCACTTTTCGGATGCCCAACCCATATATTTGGAAAGGCAATAAGAAGCCCCTATTTGCTTGGGCTTGCGACCGGGTTTAACATCTGTCCGGCATTTCTTATAGCATTTACTGAGGCTGCAAGAAGTGGCGGTGCTACAAGCGGAGCATTATTATTCCTTGGATTGGCAATAATCTCAACACTCCTATTTCTTCCCTTTGGCTTCTTAAAAGTTATCCGCAATAAAAGTATATTCCCACGGATTGGGCAGATTGTGGGGGTTATTGCTGGGTTATACTTTTTCGCCATTGGCTCAAGCGGTTTAATTGTTACGCTTGGACAAGAAAAGTTGGGGAAATACTTTGTTATGAGTCCCACCGAGGTCGACACAATATTCGTGTACACAAGGGAAAGCCTCACGGATTCCTCGTTTTACAATCTGGTAAAATCCAATTTCAATCGCCCGGTGTCCGTGCTTGCTGCCAAGGAAAAAATCGCGAACCGTTCGCATATCGTCATATTTGTTCCGCCGGGGCTTGAGAAAGAACAACAGACCGAACTCGCAAAAGGCGGAAATCTTGTTATAATTTTCCCCCGCGGGGATAAAGAGGTTTCAAAAGCGGTTGCGTTTTTGAAAGAATACGCCTTCAAGGTTGATAGCACAAATGGTGCAATATGGGATGCGAGCCGTTAGAAAAAAAACGACAGCACTAATCCTTCTGTTGCTTGGATTCCTTCAGGGATGCCTTAATCCCTTTGCACCGCCAATTGACACGAGTTCATCAGGCGAAAGTTCGTACCTCGAGAAGACCTCGCCGGAAAATGTGCTTATGAATTTCAAATTCGCTTATGAGCACAGGAATTTTGACCTCTACTTAGACTGCCTTGACCGTTCTTTCACATTTTGCTACTTTGATAGAGAACTAAACCGTCAAAACTGCTACGGGCTTGAAAACTCATCGGTTCCGGGCGAGAAGGCGAGAACTAAAGCGCTTTTTTCTGTTTACGAGCGAATTACGCTTGACCCCTGGGAAATCCTTGCTTCCTATACAGAGATAACGGACACCGAAACCCTTTATGTGAGGCGGGTGCTTTTTACCCTGCAGGTAGAGGATTTTGACGGCTCGTTTCCTACAAGTATGGCACAGGGATATGCAATATTCAAACTTAAACGCCAGAAGCCCCCAGAAGAAAATATGTTCCGAATAGCCTTCTGGAATGACGAATCAATTGGCGAGAAATGAGAAGCGATAGTATCCATAAAAAGGCACGCCGGCGTTCGGGGCATATCTATTTGATTTATTTTCTCATTGCGGTCGTTGTGGTTGCGTTTGCGCTTGTTGTTATTATGCCCCCAAAAAAGGTGATCGAAAAGGCACCAGAACTTGAGGCAGACTCAACAAAATCGCAAGTGAACCCGGAGGCTCATATTGATAGCGCGATTTACGCAATCGCAAATTGTTTCGGTAGCGGGAAAGATAAAGTTAGAATTAACCCCAAAAGGGACTCACAGGATATTTTAGGCTCAAGAGAACTAAGCGTTACTGTTCTTGTGTCCGATGTTTTTCCGTTGCCGATTATAAATAAAAAGGCAGTTGAAAAAATAAGCGGTGCAGGCGGCGAAATAATTGATGCTATCGAAAATAACCAAAACGAACTTAAAATTAGGATTGGTATAAATAAAGTCTTTTTGCGAAGCCTCACAATAAGACGACAGCCGAAAATTAAACCAACCCCGGTTGACCTTGCCCTCGTTATTGATGACTTCGGACTTGTAGATTCCGCCTTTGCTGAGGAATTTTTCGCCATCCCCTACCCATTCACCGCGGGTATAATCCCGTTTTGCGAAAGCAGTCCAAAGTGGCTTCAGATTGCAAAGGAAAGCGGGAAAGAATACATTGTGCATATGCCAATGGAGCCTGTGGATTACCAAAGGAATGACCCCGGCAAAAACGCAATCTTCAGCGATTTGCCGGAAAAAGAGATAAGAAAAAGAATTGCGCTTGCGCTTGCTTCACTTCCTGGTGCCACTGGCATAAGCAACCATATGGGCTCAAAAATAACCGCGGACCGAAGGATAATGACAATTATCTTCTCGGAGATTAAGGACAAAGGGATCTTTTTTCTTGATTCCCGAACAACAGTACAAACTGTATGCAAAGAAATTGGGAATTCTATGAGGGTCAAGGTTCTTGTCATAACACATTGTGCGGATGCGGGCGATATTGAGGCACCCGAGATATCCTCAAATATTCTTAAAATGGGGCTTGAAGCGAGAGAAAAAGGAGGCGCTATTTTAAACCTTCACGCAACACAGGAAACCCTGAAAGCGCTTAAAGATGCCCTCCCAATACTATCTAAATGGGGCATCAGATTTGTTACGCTCAGCGAGCTTGCCAATAAAAAGGAGGAATGATGGCGAAGCTATCAGTAAATCTTGACCATATAGCGACACTCCGGGAGACACGGGGCACAAAGTATCCCGATCCTGTTTGGGCTGCTTCCATTGTGGAACTTGCAGGGGCGGACGGTGTGACACTTCACCTTCGCGGTGACCGAAGACATATTAAGGAAAGGGATCTTGCATTAATCAAAGAAACTATAACAATTCCGCTCACGCTTGAGATGGCTGCAACCGATGAGATGCTAAACATTGCGCTCAAATATAAGCCGGACCTTGTAACCCTCGTCCCTGAACGCGAGGGCGAAAAGACAACCGAGGGTGGACTTAACTTAGAGGAAAATCAGGTACCCCTCAAGGAGTACATAAAAAAACTGCGGGACGCTTCCATTGTGGTGAGCCTCTTTATTGACCCCGATGAGGAAGCAGTAAAACTCGCGAGCGAACTCGGGGCTGACTATATTGAAATCAACACGGATGCATACACGCTCGCGAGGAACCTTGAGGAGGAAGTTGAACATATACGGAAAATAGAGAAAGTAGCAAACATAGCCACTAAAAAGGGTATGGGCGTGAACGCGGGACACGGGTTAAATTATAAGAATGTGAAAAATATCGCCGCCATCCCGCTTATAGATGAACTTTCAATCGGGCACGCGATCATCTCAAGAGCGGTCTTCGTGGGACTGGAGAACGCAATAAAAGAAATGCTTGCTCTGGTAAAAGGGCGATAAATGCAACAAGAAAAGGAATATACAGTCTCCGAGCTCAACAACATCGTGAAACTTATCCTTGAGAATGCTTTTCCGTATGGGGTTTATGTCCGCGGGGAAATCAGGGATTACAAGCTTCACACGCCATCTGGACACAGGTATTTTGTTCTGCGCGATGAGCATTCGCAGATAAGATGCGTTATGTGGCGCTATAACGGGTTGCACCTGAGCTTTGAGCCGCGCGATGGCGACCATGTTCGTGTGTATGCGGATGTATCATTGTTTGAGCGTGACGGACAATATCAACTTTATGTAAAGGAGATAGAGAAACTTGGGTTAGGCAGTCGGGCAGAGGAGTTTGAGAAACTAAAGAAGAAACTGCTTAAGGAGGGGCTATTTGCTCCCGAACACAAAAAACCAATCCCTGCCTTCCCCGAACGAATTGGCGTAATAACCTCGCCTGCAGGTGCGGCGATCAGGGATATAATACAAATTATAAGAAGGCGAGCGCCCTGGGTCAAAATAATCCTTCGCCCGGCACTTGTCCAGGGTACAGGGGCGTCCGAATCGCTTATTGAGGCTTTGCGCGACCTCAATCGGTATGGGGAACTTGATTTAATTATCCTCGGCAGGGGCGGCGGAAGCGAGGAGGACCTGTGGGTTTTCAATGACGAACGACTGGCAAGGGAAATCTATAACTCAAAAATACCGGTAGTTTCTGCGGTTGGACACGAGACAGATTTTACCATTGCCGATTTTGTCGCTGACCTTCGCGCACCAACACCATCAGCCGCAGCAGAACTAACTACCCCACTAAAAGAAGACCTTGCTTCCCGCATAGATAGCCTTCTTAGGCGAGGGCGAGGGATTATGCTGTCGCGTATAGCGCTCTATTCACACAGATTAAAACCGCTTTTTTCTCGCTTACCGCTTCGTCGCCCTTACGAACTTCTCGCACCGCTTGAAGTAAAAGTCTCAGAGCTCTTTGACAGAGCAAGAAAATCACTTGACACAAAAATGAAAACATTGAAAAGCAATCTTGATGTTCTTCACGCGCATCTTGAGGGGCTTTCACCTCGAAAAGTTCTTTCGTTAGGCTATTCTATTGTCGTTGACAAAAAAACCAAAAACCTTATCGCTTCAGTTAATCAACTATCGGCAGAACAAAGGGTATCAATTATTTTCCGGGATGGAGAAGCTGACGGAGTAATAAAGGAAATCAAAGAAAAGCCGATCTGGGAACTATGAAAATTAATTATCCTTCTGTGTCAAAAAATGCCTTAACTTATAAATATCCTTTGGCTATAACTTATACCCAAAGGAAGATGATATGGGATTCGTGATTCTACTTTTACTCTGTTTTTCAAGTTTTTGCTTTGGTTTTGAGACTGACCACTGGGGATATGCCTGGGAATGGGCACGGGAGTTTGATTGGCACGAGATCGCAGGGATTGGCACAAGACTCACCTTATCCGCTGATGATGAGGCTTTTGCTGTACAGTGCCCGGGTTTCCCTTTTTACGAAAGTTATTACGATACGCTTTTCATTACATCAAACGGGTTGATTTCTTTCGAGTCGCCGACAAGGGCTTACAGGAATCAGGCATTCCCTGCAGATACAGTCCCGCCCTGCATCGCACCCTTCTGGGATGACCTCTCCCCGCAAAATGGCGGCGCTATATTCTATTACATCGATCCCATTGATTCTTCGTTTATCGTTGAGTGGCATAACGCCCCACATTATTCCTCAGGTGGACCATATACTTTTGAACTTATACTAAAAAAATGTGGGGATATAGAATTTTCGTATTTATCCCTGAATGACCCATTAAATTCATCAACAATAGGGATGCAGTATTACGACCATATCCTTCAGTTGCTTTACAACGGCGATAGGACCGAAAATATCCCGCGGGATTCCGCAACGATATATATTCGCAGGCTCAACCGTGAAGTTAGAATTGACTCTTTACTTTCGCCGCCATCGGTTGTCCGTAGCACAGAGGCATATTATCCATCGCTCAAGGTGGAAAATCTGGGGATCCTTGATACATCGCTTGTTGTCACAATTCAAATTGAAAACGGGCGCGGGGAAGTTGTCTACGCACAAACCATTGATACCAGAGTCCCCCCACATTCATCCATTGTGATCAATTTTGATGTTCCCTGGAGCCCTGCACCAGGGGAATCGCTATTCCACTTAATCGGTTTCGTCTATATCCCGGAGGACGAATATCCGCAGGACGACACAATCAGAGCAAATATTTTTGCGATTGTTCGCGATTTTATTGTTTTCGACTCTTACACAAACCCGGAGACCGCCACATTCGATTGGGAAGAAATATCCACAACTGGCGTAAATACGGGGCTTGCAGGTGATGATGCTGTGATCTATGTGGATATGATTCCATTCTTTTTCCCCTTCGTTGACACATTATTCGGTGGATTTTATGTGTCAACAAACGGATTCTTGAGTTTTACCGACAACCGCAGCGATTACAACAATCAATCCATCCCCTGTGACCTCCGTGATATACTTGCTGTGTTCTGGGATGACCTTGTACTCAATAACCCGACCTCGGGCATTTATTATGCGCTTATGAATGATACCTCGCTTGTAGTTGAGTGGAAGGATGTGAATCATTATCGGACTGGTGGTCCATATACCTTTGAGGTTATTCTTTACAGTTCCGGGATAATAAAATATCAGTACTTATCAGTGGGATCCCCCCTTGACCAATCCACAATTGGGCTTCAAAGAGGGCTTGGCGAGGTAATATCAAACCTTTACCTGTTCAATGGCACACCCCCTGCGCATCTGCCATCTGACAGTTTCGCCATTATGTATGTTCCACTTGAAAGGTTCGCTCGTTTGGATGCCCAGCTTTACAGCGTGCTCACCAACCTCTCTTATCTTTCCGTCGGTTCATTTTGCACATTGAATGTCGCGGTCAAAAACAACGGGACAGTGGCTATAAATTGTTTTGTTCGCGGAAAAATTTTTGAGGGCACATCTCTTGTATACGAGGGCGAAGCCTATGTTGAGAATTTGTTGCCCCTGGCAACCCGAACGGTAAGCTTGGTGCCAGCATTCGAGGTCCCATCGCATCCAGATAGTTTCGTGGGGTGCTTTTATGTTGTGCTTGAGGGCGACCACAACCCATCAAACGACACGATCAATGTTAGATTCAGAAGCACTAACTATCGTTTCATAGAGGTTCGGGGCGAGGGGGAGCTTACCTCCCTTGGCGGACGCGATGGAAGCCATTATTTTGCACAGGGATTCAAAGCAACCGGCGATACGCTCCTTGATGCTGGAGTTTCGATCTTCGGTGCTTTGGCTCCATATCCAGATATCAGGCTTGAGTTATGGCGAAGCCGTTCGGATGGTCTGCCGGATACGAGCCGGGTGGTGTTTGTTGGGAGAAGGCTTGATGGCAGGCGGGAAATCACAGAAACACCGCGAAGATACTCGCTCGGAATAACATCGCCTATCCCTCTTGAAAGGGATTCTATTTACTACATCGTAGCGAACGGATTAATAAGTCGTGAGTATTCAGGTTATTGTGGGGTCTATGCGAGTTTCTCAAATCCTTACCCGTACGGCGCAGGATACTGGTCAAATGACAGGGGTGTGAGCTGGACAAACTCCCCATTCGATGGGCTTGACTTTGAATTTTACATACTCCTATCACAACCCACAGGTATAGAGAAAAGAAGCCCGCCTGCAAGTTTTGACCTTTCGGTTTACCCAAACCCGGCGAATGGGATTTTCACAATTAATGCGGAGGTGCCTGAGGTTTCAAAAGTTGAGATTTATAACATTACAGGTGAAAAACTTTGGGAGAAATCCATTGAAAAAGGACGCCACAGGATTACCCCAACAATTGAACTTTCAAGTGGCATTTACTTCATAAGGCTTGAGAATGTGATAACGAAAAAGGCGGTTATAATAAAATGAGTTTGGATGAACTGAAAAATTATGAACTGCTAAAAGATTATGCGCTGAAAGAACTTGGGCTCGATCTGTTTGGCGTTGCTGATCTGTCAAAATTCAAGAATGAATTGTCCGTTGAGGTTGCTGAGATAAGCGGAGGGATGGGTGCGGCGATCTCGTTAGCGTTCAAGCTTTCGTCCGCTGTGCTTAATTCAATCACTGACCACCCAACAAGGCTTTATATGCATCACTACCAGATCGTAAATCGCTACCTTGATTACTCAGCGCTGCGTATTGGCAAGTTTATTGAAAGGCTCGGTGGGAACTACATACCAATTCCAGCCTCGCTATTTCTTGGTAAAACCGACAAACACAGCAGTCATTTATCGCACAGGGTGGCAGCTTATTATGCCGGGCTTGGCTGGATTGGGAGAAACAACCTCCTCGTGAACCCTCGTTATGGCGCGCAAATAAGGCTTGTGACAGTCCTCACAGATTTGCCTTTGAAATTTGACAACCCCATCCCATTTGGCTGTGGTGAGTGCAGAAAGTGCATTGAGGTTTGTCCAGCGGGGGCTTTAAGCGAAAATGGGTACGACTTTGAAAAATGTTTTAAACTGCTCGATTATTTTGTCGGTAAGTATAATGTCGGTCAGCATATATGCGGGGTTTGTGTTAAGGTATGCACGGGAAAAGGGTAAAGTTGTTTTGCGGGCTTATTGTTCGCCCGTGTAACGATATCATAAATCGTGCTCGGCTCGAGCTTGAGAAGGCGTTTTCGCAAATTGAGATTGAATCCCAAAGGGTGCCCTTTAAGTATACCGATTACTACCGGAAGGAGATGGGCGGGTATCTTTTGCGGTTCTGGTGGGGATTCAGGGAATTGGTTGAACCTGAATCATTAAGCGAGATCAAACGAAAGACAATGTCCATTGAGGATATGTTGAGGGATGAAAGGGGGTTTAGGCAGGTAAATATTGACCCCGGATACCTTGACCTATCAAGGATTGTGCTTGCCTCAACGAAAGATTATTCGCACAGGATCTACTTAAGGGATGGAATATTCGCCGAGATTGAGTATACATTTGTTCGTGGCAAATTTGAGCCGGTCCCGTGGACATATCCCGATTATCGGGACACCCCCGCAATGGAATTCTTTGCGAAACTACGAAAAATATATAAAGATCAGATACGCAAAAATTGCGGTAAGTAGCTTAAAGCACGAACCAATTTGGAAGTAAAATAATTTTTAGATGAGATTAATGCTTTATGATGTCCAGTTTTATCCTTTACCCGTGCTTTTTGATAGTCTCTGAAATTCTTCATTAACCGACTGCTTTCCGGGTCCATTTTCTTTTGTCTTGAGGGAAGTTGTAATCCATCAATACCTCTGTAATGATTCGCCTCCTTTTCCAGGATGTTATTCTTAGCACTTTGAAACTTATTATATATCCAAATTACGCTGAAGTTCTTATTAAACCTGGGCACATTCCCCTTTATCTCAACCCGTCTCCAACCTGCGCAACACCGCCTGAATATCCTGGGGCAGTGGGGAGGTGAATTCCATCCGTGCGCCGGTAGTCGGGTGAAAGAACGAAAGCGTTTGCGCATGCAATGCCTGACGCTGAATTAATTGTAGCAATTCCTTCGCGAACTGCCGATACGATGGGTGAATCCCCTTTATACGCTCATCACGTCCACCATACTCGGGATCCCCAAATACCGGATGCCCTATATACCACATATGAACCCGAATCTGATGTGTTCGCCCGGTCTCAAGCCTGAGCCTTACACTTGTCAAGAACTGGTACTCTTTTATCACCTCATAATGCGTTATAGCACTCTTCCCTCTCTCCACAACAGCCATTTTCGTTGGATCCTTCGGGTTTCGTCCTATTGGGGCGTTAATTGTTCCGCTCACAGGCAAATGCCCCCATACCAGAGCAAAATATTCCCGCCTGATTTTCCGCGCTGTCAAAGCCCGAGCGAGCGTTATATGCGCCTCCTCCTTTTTTGCCACAAGCAACAAACCCGAGGTATCCTTATCAAGGCGATGGACGATGCCGGCTCGCAGCGGGTCACCAAGATTGGACAACATCTTTACCCTGTATAGAAGTGCGTTAAGAAGGGTTCCCTGCCAGGCACCCCGCGCGGGATGCGTAACCATCCCAGCCGGCTTATCCACAACAACTATATCATCATCCTCATAGACAATGTTTAGCGGGATATCCTGCGGGATTGCACGAAGCGGCTCCTCCTCGGGCATTATTACTTCAATCTCTTCGCCCCCCCGAAGAATAAAATTGGGCTTTGTACCTTTCCCCACAACCGTTATTCTCCCTTCCCGTATACCCCTCTGAATCTGCGAGCGAGATAATCCAATCCCACGCTGAACAAGATATATATCAATCCGAACGGGCAAAATATCCCTGGGGACTATGATAATTTTTTTCTCAGCCATCAACTACGGACTTTTCGAATCTTCAAACTCACCTTTCGAGTCATCCGCTTCAGTACTATTCTTTTCGCCACTGGAATCCGCACAATCTGGCGCAACTGTGGATTTTATTTCAACTTGATTTTCTTTGTTTTGCTTGATCTCCTCGGTAAAACCCGAGACCAAAAGCAAAATCAAACCGACAGTAACATAGGTATCCGCGAGATTGAAGACAGGCCAGTGAACCGACCTTTGACCAAACCTAAAGCCAATTTCAATCCAATCTATAACCTTGCCTATCCTGAGGCGGTCAAAGAGGTTGCCAAGTGCGCCGCCAAGAATGAACAATATCCCAATCCTGAAAACCATCCCACCGGAGAATTTGAAAATATACCATACGATAATGAAAACAGCGACCGCAAGAGCAAACCAGAAATAGAACCTTGCGCCGAGCAGGTTTGTTCCGAACGCTCCACCCGGATTATAAAGTAGCGTTATTCGCAGGAAATTTGGTATCACAAGTTTCGTCTGGAAATATGAAAGCGTATTTGAAACCCAGAATTTTGTTATCTGGTCCAGAATAAAAAGAGCAAGAGGCAAAAGCAAAAACAAAAAGTGCTTTTCACGGGACATATGGTTTGAGCCTTTCAAAAAGGTCAGGAGCTAATGAGTAAAACCCAAAAACTTCCTTTGGGTGCAAGTCATAACAACTGATAGCTATTTGCTCAATCATTTTTAGCTTTTTTGTGATTCTCGGCTTATATCTTCTCTATCTTTTTGTTTACCTTCAGGCTTTTCCAAATACCCTTCAATATCATCTTTCAATCATTCTCGCTATTCTCACTAATTCCAAGATCTTTATGGTTCGTTTTTCCCTATGCCCGCTTCCTTTCGCACACCTCAACAACCGGGTCAGATTTCTTTCTGACAACCTCTGCTGTTATTGTCACTCGCGCTATACCCTCCCGCGATGGTATCTCAAACATAATATCGGTCATCGTGTTTTCAAGGATAGCGCGCAAACCACGAGCACCAGTACCTTTTTGTATCGCAATATTCACGATTTCATCAACAGCGTCATCCGTAAACTCAAGCTTAATACCCTCCATCTCAAAGAGCTTCTGATATTGCCTGATCAAAGCATTTTTGGGTTCAAGCAAAATTGCCCTCAAAGCAGAAGCATCAAGCTGGTGAAGAGCAACCACAACAGGAAGCCGACCAACAAGTTCTGGAATAAATCCGTATTTGATAAGGTCATCTGGTTCTACCAGGGAAAGAAGATAATCTTTAGAAAGCTCGCTTTTCCCAATAAGAGTGGCATCAAACCCGATGGGGTTTTTCTTGATCCTTCTTGCCACAATCTTCTCAAGCCCATCAAAACAACCGCCGCATATAAACAGAATGTTCTTTGTATCGATCTCAATCATCGGCTGTTCTGGGTGCTTCCTGCCACCCTGGGGGGGAACATAAGCCTTCGTTCCCTCAAGGATCTTCAAAAGCGCCTGCTGGACCCCCTCCCCGGAAACATCACGGGTAATGCTCGGGTTTTCGGATTTCCTGCTGATCTTGTCAATCTCGTCAATATAGACAATCCCGAGCTCGGTTTTCATCGTATCGTAGTTTGCCGCCTGAAGCAGCCTTACAATGACATTTTCAACATCCTCGCCAACATATCCTGCCTCCGTAAGCGTGGTAGCATCAGCAATAGCAAAAGGAACCATAAGAATCTTCGCGAGCGTCTGTGCTATAAGTGTCTTCCCAACACCCGTTGGTCCGAGAAGAAGTATATTTGATTTTTCAATTTCAACATCGTCGCTCTTTCCAACCGCAACCGCATTCTGGATTCGCTTGTAATGATTATAAACCGCAACCGAGACAACCTTCTTCGCTTCTTCCTGCCCAATAATATATTCGTCGAGCTTCTTCTTGATCTGGGCTGGACGGGGAAGTTTGGCAAGATTTATGAACCCCTCATCGCCAAATACCGCCTGACGACGAAGCATATTATAGCACAATCTAACGCACTGGTCGCATATATTCACCCCGGGTCCCTTTATGATATTCCCAACCTCTCCGATGCTCTTCCCGCAAAATGAACACCGCTCCTTCTGCAGACGGTGTTTTCGTATCTCTTCCATTATGACCCCTTCTTTTCGTATATCTTATCGATTAGCCCGTATTCAAGAGCCTCTTTTGCGGACATAAAGAAGTTTCGCTCGGTATCCCGTTCTATCTGTTCAATCGGTTTGCCAGTGTGTTTTGCGAGGATTGAATTAACAATCTGCTTGATTTCCTTGAGTTCTCGAGTCTGGATCTCAATGTCGGTTACCTGACCCTGGACGCCTCCCCAGGGTTGATGGATCATAATTCTTGAATTAGCAAGGGCACCACGCTTACCCGGGGTTCCGCCAGCAAGCAAAAGCGCAGCCATTGAACTCGCTTGCCCAATACATATTGTCGCCACAGGGCTCTGTATAAATTGCATAGTATCGTAAATCGCAAGCCCGGCTGTAACAAATCCGCCAGGCGAATTTATATAAAGGCTTATCTCCTTTTCCGGATCCTCCGCTGTAAGAAACAACATCTGGGCTATAACAAGATTAGCAACATTATCGTCTATCGGCGTTCCTATAAAAATTATTCTATCTTTCAACAAACGGGAGTAAATATCATAGGCTCTTTCGCCTCGCGCTGTTTGCTCTATAACAATCGGGACAAGGTTCATTTTTACTCCTTTACCTTCAGCTCGGTTATTGTGCAGGAATCAAGGATTAGTTTTAACGCCTTTGAGCTAAGGATCTTGCCTTTTGCATCTTCGAATTCCCCTGAATTCATTAAGCCCCTCACACTTTCAGCATTACTGCCCAATCTGTCCGCGAGTTTCTCATAATCGCTATCATCGACGGTCAGATTTTCAGCCTTTGCCACAGCCTCAAGAATCAATTCTTTTGCCACAATATGCGTCAGAATGGGGCGCATATCAGCCTCCAGACGCTCAAGTTCTTCAGCAGACAACTTCCTAAGGGTTTGTTCCCCGTATCTTGACCGGATGATCTCATAAAATGCTTTTCGGACAAGGCTTGGCGGCACCTCAACAGGATTATCCCTAACGAGTAATTCTGTAAGGCTCTCCTCAAGCGCTCTATCGGCTGTATCCCGTGCAATGCTCTCAAGTTCATTTTTAACTTTCGTCCTTAATTCCTCCATTGTTGCGGGACCATTCAAAGCCTTGAGAAGCTCCTCATCATCAGGGAGATGCCGCTCGTAGACCCCGTTGACTTCAATCTCGGTGTCAATCGTCCTGCCAGCGATTTCTTTGGGAAAATCTTGCGGAAATACAAGACGAACCCCTTTTTTGTCACCCTCTTTTAGCCCGACCAATTCCTCTATACCAAGGACCTTCTCATCCTCGCTTATATGCAGACTCACCTCAATTTTCTGGTCTTTCTCGTCAATATAACTGAAAGCGATGTAGTCGTTCATTTGTGATTGCCTCTGTAGTTTAGTAAATCTGGCGTAGCGCTCCCTCAATCTATCAATCGCCTGCTCCACATCCCTGTCGGTCACCTCTTTTATGCGCTTTTCAAGCTTGTAACCTTTGTAGTTGTTGAGTTTAACCTCTGGCTTAATCTCAAATTCAATGGTGAATGTGAATGGCGAGTTTTCCTCAACCTTGCCCAAAGGCTTTATCTTACTTTCAATTATCGGATTTAGTTTCTCTTTTTCAAGAATTTCCTCATATGTTTTTTTGACAATTTCGTCAGCAAGTTCCTCTTTGATTGCCTCGCCGAAATAGCTTTTCAGCAAACCAATTGGTGTGCGTCCCGGTCTAAACCCGGGCATAGCAATTGATTTCTGATAGTTTTCGTACTTTTCCTTAAGTTTCTCCGAGATTTCCTCATTCGTAAAGGTTACCTCAAAAACCCTTGTATACGAATTCGGACTTGATATTTTCGTCTCCATTTCGACTCCTCAACTTTTAAAGCGTAAACAAAAAGTTTCCTTCTTTTATGCGAGAGAGGGGATTTGAACCCCTACAGGTTGCCCTACTGGATCCTAAGTCCAGCGCGTCTGCCAGTTCCGCCACTCTCGCATAAATTTAATGGTTCAGGGTTCTATGTCAAGTTGTTTCTTAAGGATAAAACATAACTCATTATAATCCAAGATAAAACAACCTTCTGGATTCGAACATACCCCGTTTGCTTTATTCGCAAAACTTTTTATGCTCCTTGTTTTATCTGTTTGCACGATTCGTTTATACATTATATTATAATAAGCTATGCCCCGTTTGGCAAGTATATCTCGCATAGTATGGCTTTTCGTTGCGCTTGTTTTAGCTGGGCTCCTTTTCAATACCCCATTTGAACTGCACAGGGTGTGCCCTTATGTTGTGGTTGGTTCGTTATCCCTTCTGCCCCTGACAAAAAAGATTATATACACCCCGGGGTTCATATTGGGCGTATTTTTCTTTCTTACCTCGCTTGTATTCCCTCGTTTCTTTTGCGGTTTCATTTGTCCGCTTGGCACCATCCAGGATTGTTTGATATTTCCCGCTCAGCTCCTCAGGGTGGAATGTAAACCCAAACCACGGGTAAACGAATTTTTGTCCCGCACAGCACTGCTTTTACTTCTCGCGACAATCCTTGGTGGACTTTTCTACAGGACACTTTTTTGTATCCGTGCCTGCCCGATGATATGGGGGCTTTCGTTATGCAGGATACCCATTCCGCCAATAAGCGCGATTTTGCTTTCCGCGTTTTTTCTTTCGGCAATTGCCACAAGCAGGGGGTTTTGCAGGTATTTCTGCCCTTATGGCTATCTTATCTCGATACCCTCGCGGTTTGCGTTATTCAAGCCCTTTAAACAAATTGAGGCTTGTAATAATTGTCGGCTTTGCAATAAAATATGTCCTATGGGTGTTGACATTGATGGTTCTCCGGAGTATATTGAATCAATTATGTGTATTAGTTGCTACAAGTGTCTTAAGGTATGCCCGAAAAACGCCCTAAAAATCAGGAGGAAGAAATGAACGGGAAAAAACCGATAATCATAATGGCTGTGATTGTTATAGTTGCACTTTTTGGCTTTTTTGTTTTGGCGAGCGTGCTTTATGGGATTCAGGTTTATAATGGTATTATCAAGCGGGACCAGGCGGTAAAGTCTGCGTGGGCACAAGTGGAAAACCAGCTTCAGCGAAGATATGACCTTATCCCCAACTATGTTGAGGTAGTTAAAGGCTATGCAAAGCACGAGCGCGAGGTGTTTATTCAGGTAACCGAGGCACGAGCGAAGGTTGGCGGAGCATCCACAATTGACGAAAAAATTAAGGCAAATACTGAATTATCAAGTGCGCTTGCAAGACTTCTTGCCGTGGTTGAGGCTTACCCGAACCTAAAAGCAAACGAGAACTTCATCAGGCTTCAGGATGAACTCGCCGGAACCGAAAACAGAATCGCTGTTGAGCGTAAGCGGTATAATGAGGCTGTCAAATCCTATAACCAGTATATAAAGGTATTTCCGCACAATATTATTGCTCGTATGTTTGATTTTAAGGAATCGCCGTTCTTTGAGGCCCCGGGCGAGGCAAAAGCCCCACCAAAGATAGAATTTTAGGCTCTACGATTCTATGAATCATAACACAAATCGGAATTCCCCTGGCGACACCATTTATGGAAGACGCCTGCTTGAGGAATTCCTCCGCGCCGGAAGAAGAAAAATAATTGAGCTCTATATAACCGACACGACAGCGAAAATTTTCAAAAAGGAACTTGAATCAAAAGGAATAAAGTATAAAGTTGTGAATAAAGAGACGCTTTTCAAACTTTCGCGCCGCACAGACCATCAGGGGGTTTTTGGAATAGTTGAGCCATTTCAGTTTTACGAAATCAGTTACTTTTTTGAGCAATCGCCCTGTGTCATAGTGGCGCTTGATTCCGTCCAGGACCCGAGAAATTTTGGTTCAATTATTAGAACCGCCTATCTTTGCGGCGCAACTGGGATCCTGACATCAGAGCGTGGCGGGGCACCATTGAGCCCTGTAGTTGTTCACACAAGTGCGGGCGCAACCGAATATATTCCAATAGTAAGAACAAAAACGCTTGCCGATGGATTAGTCCAGCTCAAGCAAAACAACTTCAAAATCTTCGGCGCTGAAAGGTCGCCACATTCAATACCTTTTGATACGCTCGAATATCCCTCAAAGGTTGTTATCGTGTTCGGTAGTGAGGGAGGAGGTCTTAGCGGGCGGACGAAAAAAATTTGCGATGGGCTTATTTATATCCCGCAATATGGGCTCCTTGATTCTTTCAATGTCTCCGTCGCTTGTGGCATAATAACTTACTTCGTTTGCAAAAGGATAAAATCATTATCCTGATTTCTTTGACCTGCTTGCGAACCCGATTTTATTCTTCAGGGCGTTAACCAGAACCGCAAGCCCCGCACCAACCAACCACCCGCCAAGAATATCCGATGGATAATGCACACCAAGATAAAGGCGGGATAAAGAAACAACCAGAGCCAAAAAGAGAAAACCTGGTCCCCATTTCCGATTATTAAGCATAACGAATATAGCAAAAGCCATTATATTAGTCGCATGCCCTGACGGAAAAGAATAAGACCTGCTGCATCCAAGTGGAGTTGAAAGAGCAATAGAATGGCAGGGGCGAATTCGTCCAAAAATAGGCTTCAATAAATGGCAGGATACCTGGTCGCTTAAAAGAATTAAAAGAAACAGCCAGAGAATATTTATCCGCAAATTTCTTCCGCCACGGTAAAAAAGATAAAGGAGTATCAGAATAATTATCGGTATAAATGGTCGGGGATCCGCAAAAAGGATGGACAAAAAGTCAAGAAACTCGCATCTAAAAGAGCGATTGAAAAATATGAGAATGGACCTGTCAAGCGCAATCAGGCTCATAGTGGTATAAGAGGTTCCCCCTTTGCCATACGAATGAATTCCTGCGTAAGGCGTTTTGCACCCGAAACAGCCTCAGAAAGAGCCACGCCTTTTGCCAGAATTGCAGCAATAGCAGAACTGAAAACGCATCCGGTGCCATGAGGTGCGCCCGAAATCCTTTTTCCTTTAAGCTCCAAAAGCTCGCTTCCATCAAAGAAAATATCAACGGGCTCCCCTACAAGATGCCCACCCTTCACAACAACAGCCACATTAAATCTGCGGTAAAATTCCCTCGCAGCACTTTTAGCATCTTCCACTGTCTGCACAGGATACCCAAGAATTCTTGAAGCTTCACTTATATTTGGCGTTATAACTGTGGCAAGTGGAAATAGCCGATAAATCATTATCTGAACCCCATCATCCGTTAACAGTGGTACGCCGTTTTTTGCGCGAAATACTGGGTCAACGACGATATTCCTCACACCGAATCGCTTTAATGATTTGCTTGTTTCAGTCACAATCTCGGAAGACCCGAGCATCCCTATCTTAACAGCGTTCGGCAACAAATGACACAGCGCTGTATCAAGGCATTTCCTGAAAACCGATGGCTCCAGGCAATGAACCTCGTAAACATCCCTTGGAGATTGCACAGTAATCGCGCTCACTACCCCATAACCATAAACTTCGAGCCGGGTAAAAATTTTTATGTCCATAAGAACCCCGGCGCCCCCTGATGGATCAAATCCCGCTATGCTTAATGCCCGATACATCACTATAAATTAACCTGAAGCATCGCAAAGTCAAGCAAGTTCCGGGCAAATTTTACCTTGACATATTTCACCTGCAAAATATATTTTATTAAATGCAAAAAGGAGGTTTTATGCGCTATTTCGCCGGAGCTTTTATTTTAATGCCAATTTTGCTTTTCGCCTGTGGTGCAACATATCTTTCAGATGAAGCGGGAATCCCAACTGACACAATATTCACAAGCAGTGACTTTCTCTATCTGACAGGCGACCTCGACAGAACGAATCCGCCATACGAAATTTTCCCCACCGCTGATATTTACATTATGCGGAATTATGGCTTTTCCGCGTCCCAGGAGTTTCCTTTGTGGGACGATGAGGGCTCAAAGAATACGGTTGTTGGAACAATTTTCCCAGGCTCATACATCGGCGAACTCATAGCGATGCCACCACTACCCGAGGGAAAGTACGACATTGTGGTTGACGAGGACCAGGATGGGACTTTCAATCCCGGGATAGACTGTCTGCTTGGGGACGGCAGAGAGTATGCGTTCAGGGTAATTAATGCGGGCGAGATGCCCGAATGGCTCACCCTTGAACTTGAACGAATCAAATCACGGGCTGCGCAAGAATCGTTAGCTGCAAGAAGGGCTGCGCTAAATTTCGCGCTTGGATTACAGGTGACGGGCTGGATTGGGGTTGTGCTCTCGTTCTGGTCGGATGGCGTGCTAATCGGGTGTATAAATGCTGCTGCCCAAATTCTTGGTATCCCGCTTTCTTATAACGATGCCATAATCCAATTAGGGCAACCAATAGTTACCGGGCTTTTAGAGGCTCAAGGAGAGCATTATGCAGGCATTGCCCGTGACCCCATAGACACATCCTATTACTCCATACAGCCGCTTCCTGCGACCACCTTTTTTACTGCTGATGCCGACCACCCGCTCGCGCAATATCAGGCAAGATTTGCAAATTCAATTGCAATACAAAATTCAGCGCTTTACGGCATACTCAGAACAATGGAGAAATTTGAGGGAGCCAAAAATGACCACGAAAATCTTGCCCAACGGACACAGGCAAGGGGCATAAGGAAATACACTTTGCTATGGAAAAAGGGCTATACACTGGCAATTGCTTCGATAGACTCAATGAAAGCGTACATCATTGCAAACGGACTGAACAGGAATTTCTCGCGCTCGCTAATCCAGTCGGTCAAAAATCGTGTGGCATCCGAGGGTTTCACATCGGAGGAAATCGAGGGTTTCAATCTCTACGGGGTTTCAGATGCCCAGCGTGATACTATCAGAAACAGGTTATTAACGATAGACACATCGCTTGTTTTCAACGGCTCTTTTCTGGCGTACCTTGACAGCCTGAAAAGCGAACTGAACAAAACCGCACTGGTTATTGATTCGCTACGGCTTGATGCTCAAGAATTAATAGGACAGCCTGAGCGCACCTTTTGGAGTGGATAACGAGCGCGGAAGCCCCATCGTTGAACCTGAGGCTGTGATAACCGGGGATTCCGTTCTATCGCCTGGGTCATCTGCAGCGCTTGTAGCAACTGATTCAATAGCGAATTTCCCCACGAGCACGATTGAATGGGATACCGATGGAGATGGGGTTTTTTGTGATGGCACAGGTCCGAGCATATCGTATACGCCCGATGAGGAGGGTTATCATCTCGTTGGGGTGAAAATCACAAATTCAATAGGGATGATAGATTATGGCTATTTAGTGGTTGAGGCAAGGATTGGCAACCGAGCACCAGTTATAAATTCCTTCTCCCCCGAAACCGTTTTCGTTAATATGCCGTATACTGGGACAGTTAATTTCGGTGTGTACGCAGTTGACCCGGAAGGGGACCCGATAAATTACCTCTGGAGCCTTGATGGTTCAGTTGTTAGCAATACTAACGGATACACATATTCGCCGGGTATTTCTGGGGTGGGTTTTCATAATCTAAAGGTCATTGTTGGAGATAATAATCCGAATAGCAATGATGCCGGGGTGCAGTGGCGGATTAGGGTTTACAATCCGCTTGAAATTTCCGCTGAGGCAAATATTCCCCGTGGATTTGAACTAACCGCCTATCCCAATCCGTTCAATGCGAATCTGAATCTTAGGCTTCAAATGCCGTTTGCGGGAAAAGTTGAGATAGGGCTCTACAATATGCTTGGCGAAAGGATTTACTATACAACTATACCGAATCTCCAGCAAGGCACCCAGACTTTTGTAGTAGATGCTTCAAATATCCCGACAGGCGTTTACTTTGTCCGTGCGGACCTCGGGCCGTTTGGCGACACCCGTCGTGTTGTGCTCATAAAGTAAGAGTAACAATTTCGGCAATTGTTGCCCACCATTTTCCATTTAACGATGTGAATCTCACAAACCTAATTTTATTTTTCCAAAATAAACCAAGCGGGCGACGGGGCTCGAACCCGCGACGACCAGCTTGGGAAGCTGGCACTCTGCCACCTGAGTTACGCCCGCTTTATTATTTTAATTAAAAGCCTGTGTGGCTTTTTGTCAAGTAAAACTGTGGGGCAAAGGATTCATCCAGAACAAGTGCTACAGCTCCCGCCAGCACACGAGGAGCAACTCTGTCCCGCACCACCAATTCCTGCTTTTGACCCGGTCCCGTGCGCCGAAAAGGACGAAATTTTTCTTTTTAACCTTACGCTACCACAGTAAGGGCATCTTATATCGCAGTTTGAGGTTTGCACAAGGATCTCTAATTTTCGCCCACAGTTCTCACATATGTATTCGTATATTGGCATACAGGTTCCTCCAGTAAAATTATATCTCGTTTCAGGTTTGTGTCAAGATAAAACCAATCCTGGTTCGCTATAGCATCCTTGCCAGATTTAAATCTTTAGATAACTTATATGTGATGCTAAAACACCCTCGTTTATTTATGCTACTTTTGTTATGCCTTTCAGGATGCTCAGGTCAAAGGCTTTTAATAGAAAAAGATCAACCAATGGCTTCTTCCGAAATTGCAATAGCAGGCGAAATTTTATGGCAAACAAGACTGCCCTCACCACTATCAACAAATATGGTCGCGGGTTTCGGTTACATCTTTTTACCGCTTGCAAACAGGCAGATATTTATAATTGAGACAACAAGCGGGGAAAAAATAAGACGAATATATACTGACTTCTTTATTGAGTCCGTCTCGCTCGGTCCGGAGTGCCTTTACTTAACAGGGATATCAGACTGGAATGCGGTCGTGGGATACGAGCTCCGCAAACTTGATAGACTCTTTGAGAAAAGCGCCGACCCCCTTGGTGGAAATCTCCTTTATACAAGTATGGGCGTTCTGTTTCTGACAAATACAGGGAAATTATTTTTGCTCAATGCTCTTACCGGCGAGAAAAAATTCTCGATTGAACTAAACGGCTTGCCATCGGGCTTTTCCTTACTTGGTTCCTCCCTTGTCGCGGTGAGCCTCCAACAGGGTACCCTTCTTTTCATAACCCTTGACAGCCTGAAAATAGCCCACAAGATTGAGCTCCAGGAGCTCTTTGAATCCCCGCCGGTATTTTACGACATCGTTGTCCAGGCAGGGCTTAATGGCACAATATTTGGAATAGATACATCGGGCACAGTGATTTTTAGCACCACACTTGCGGGAATGTTCACTTCTAACCCTGCTGTCGACGAAAATTTTATTTATGCGGTTTCACGCGATGGTGGAATATTCAAACTTGACAAAAAGAACGGCGAGCAATTAGCCGAAACAAAACTCAAGGGTCCTGTTTTCGCCCCACCAATTCTTGTGGGAAATTCAATCATCATTTGCAACCTTTATGGGGAACTATCTATATTAGAGCGGGGAAATCTGGGTTTTCAAAAAGAAATAAAGCTTCGTGGCACAATTTCCTATCCCCCAATATATTATAAAAATAGGCTTTTCGTTGCAACAGGCGACGGTTATCTTTACGCAATTGAGTGATAATGGGTTGTGCGCCGAAAGATAACTAAACAAAAGAGGTGAATAATGGAAAACGAACTTGAATACCGGATGATTAGGCTAAAGAAGGCAGAGGAACTTAAAAAAATCGGTATAAACCCATATCCTGCACGAGTCAAGCCCCCTAACCCGATTTCCGAAATCCTCTCGCAATTTCAAACGCTTTTGGAAAACCAATCCGAGATCAGAATCGCAGGAAGGATGGTTGCGTTTCGCGGGCACGGCAAAAGCAGTTTCGCCCACATTGAGGATGGTTCGGGAAAGATTCAGATATATTTCAGATATGACACGCTTGGCGAGGAAAAATATAGCCTTTTAAAATTTCTTGATATCGGCGACTTTTTGAGTGTAAGCGGAAAGGTTTTTCTTACACATACCGGGGAAAAGACGGTTCAGGTGCTTGATCTCGCTCTGCTTGCCAAATCCCTTCTTCCGCTGCCCGAGAAGTGGCATGGGCTAAAGGATCCAGACCTGCGCTATCGCAAAAGGCATCTCGACCTTATTTCTAATCCAGAGAGCAAAAGGATAATGAAGATTCGCTCAGAACTTATCAGGCTCACGCGGGAGTTCCTAAACTCGCGTGGCTTCCTTGAATTTGAAACCCCCATCCTTCAACCCCTTTATGGCGGTGCATTCGCAAAACCCTTCACCACACATTTTTTTGCGCTTGATAGGGATTTATACCTCCGCATTGCCACCGAACTCTACCTGAAAAGGCTCATTATCGGTGGATTTGAACGGGTCTACGAGCTTGGCAAGAACTTCCGCAACGAGGGGCTTGACCGCTTCCACAACCCAGAATTCACAGCCCTTGAGGCATATCAGGCGTATACAGATTATTATGGGATGATGGACCTTACGGAAAGCTATATGGCATTTCTCGCCCAGAAAATCAAAGGTTCTTTCAGATTCACCTATCAGGGCGAGGAGGTCGATTTCACGCCGCCATTCAGGCGGGAAAATTTCTTTGAGGCAATAAAAACCAGAACGGGCATTGATGTGAAAACCGCCTCAGAGGATGAGCTTGTCCGATATTGCGAAGAGGAAAATATAAAGATTGAGCGCAAAAATCTGCCAAAACTCGTGGAAAAGATATTTGATGAGAAGGTCACCCCGACACTTCGCCAGCCAACCTTCATCCTTGATTATCCGGTGTCAATTTCACCATTTGCAAAGAAAAAGGAAGGCGAAGATGGGGTTGTCGAACGCTTTGAGTTTTTTGTCCTCGGGATGGAACTCGCAAACGCGTTCACCGAGCTGAACGACCCAATAGATCAGCGCCAGAGATTTGAGGAACAACTTCGCCTCAAAACCGATGATTTCGTGCAGGAAATGGATACCGATTTCCTTGAGGCAATGGAACAAGGAATGCCACCCTGCGGTGGAATTGGATTTGGCATAGATAGAATTGTTATGCTATTTTCCGATGCACCCTCAATTCGCGAGGTCATACCTTTTCCAATCCTGAGATAATATGAAAAATTTCAAACTCTTCATAGCACTACGGTATCTCAAAGGACAAAGGAAATCACCGTTTTCCTTTCTCGTGACATTATTCTCAGTTGGAGGAATATTTGTTGGCGTTTCGGCTCTGATAATCGTTCTATCCGTGATGAACGGGTTTGAGCGCGAAATACGAACAAGAATCATCGGAATGACCGCACATATAACCCTTTATTCTGTGGACGAAACAATAAAGGACTGGAAACCAATTATTGAAAAGATCAAAAAGGAAAAGGAGGTCGTTTTTGCAGCACCGTTTGTTATCTCTAAGGTCGGGGTTATAGGAAAGGGGGCTATTGACGCTATTATGTTGCGCGGTGGAAGTCCACAATATGAAAATAGTGTTTCCGAGTATATGACTTTGGGCAAGTTCGAACTCAACACCCAAAAAGACGGTCTTCCGACAATAATTTTAGGGAATTATCTTGCTGAACGCCTCGGGGTTACGCTTGGGGATACCATTCAGTTAATTTTCCCCAGGGGGTCTTCGGGATCAATTCTTGGTATCCCCGCAACAAACACGCAAAAATTTGAGGTCTGCGGGATTTTCAATGTTGGCTTGTACGAATACGATTCCGAGATCGCCTATGTAGAACTTGGCGAGGCACAAAAACTTTTGGGATTGGGAAACGCTGTCACCGGAATTGAAATCAGGGTGAAAAATTTCTACCGCGCAAACAAAATCTCAAAACGGATTGCCGAACTTGTCGGTCTTCAATACTACACAATGAGCTGGACAGAAACGAACAAAAACCTCTTCTCGTGGATAATGATAGAAAAATGGACTATGTTCCTTTTGTTAAGCCTCATCATCGGTGTCGCTGCATTCAACATTGTTAGCACGCTTATTATGGTTGTCATTGAGAAGACCCGGGAAATCGGGATTCTAAAAGCCCTTGGAGTAAGTTCCCGTGGGATTATGGAAATATTTGTCTATCAGGCTCTTCTCGTTGGGCTTGTCGGAACCATCCTCGGAACAGCTTTCGGGATTGCTGTTTGCCTTGTCCAGGAAAAATACAAAATCATCTCGCTACCGCCAGAAATCTATTCCATTAGCGCCTTGCCTGTTGATTTAAGAGGAATTGATATTATATTTATTATCCTCTTTACATTTGCCATTATACTCTTTTCTTCCTTATACCCCTCGAAAAAGGCGGGGAAAATGATGCCAATAGACGCGATAAGATACGGATAAATAAATAGCGCAAAACAGGAGGTGTATGATGAAAAGGGTTATTTTATTGATAATGCTGATTGAAACCGCGTTAATTGCGGGCGACGAGAAGAAATTATTATCAAGCCTGAAAGAAAATGGGGCTGTTTTAAGTTATGCGCCGAGCGTCGGTAAAAGCCTTATATATAAATCGAGTTCGGATAATATTATTGAGTATTACGCTAAGGATATGACACATTCTGTTCGCTCAAACACGACAAAAAGCGACACATTTATGGTCGAAAAGGTGGATTCCACAGGAGGGATAAAGTTTACTGTTCGGTTTGGCAAGGTAAGTTCTACAGTGCTTGAGGGCGGCGAAATTAAGGAAGCGGAGGAATCAAATGAACTGGAAGGGCAATCGCTCACAATAGAACTTGATGGTTATGGCAAAATCGTTGACTGGACAGGGCTTGCAACCATAGGCTTCAATGAGGCTGGGATTGACGAGGGCGAGCTTATCGCTAATAGTTATGCCACTTTTGGCATACTCCATCTTCCCGCAGAAACATTGAAAGTTGGCTCAAGCTGGACACGAACATTCCCGACAAAACTCAGTACCAAAAAGGGCTCTGTCAACCAGGATATTGAAAAGGTTTATACGCTCAAGGGGTTTGAAATCAAGGACAAGCATATTTGTGCGAAAATCGGGGTTGATGTTAAGATTACAGTTAGCGGAGAGGGGGAAATCACGGACGGCGGCGAGAGGGTTAAATATTCAACGAAGGGAAACGGTAAGGGCAAAGGCGAGGTTTACTTTGACATACAGGGCGGTTATCTTTACAAAGGGTCAACAAACTGGATACTCGATTACGAGATAAAAACTGAAACTGGCGAAAGGGTAACATACTCGCAGGAAACAAAGGAAAGCTGGACCCTCGTCGAAAAGGAATAAAAGAGCAACACAGTTAAACGATAGATAAGCCTAACGAAGGAGAAAAATGAGCTTACTAACCAAAACACTGACAACCCCTCTACCAGTATCGAGCGCTATTGTAAAAGTTATGGGCGTTCTTTCCTTCGCAATTTTGACAGCACTTGGTGCTTACATTGCGATCCCGCTCCCTTTCACTCCCGTTCCGATAACCCTTCAAACCCTATTTGTTCTTCTTTCCGGTGCAATCCTCGGTGCTATTGAAGGCTCGCTCTCGCAGATCCTGTACATAACTATCGGTGCTTTGGGGATGCCTGTTTATGCCGGCGCAACCGGTGGATTTGCTCATATTCTCGGTCCGACTGGTGGGTATCTTATCGGGTTTGTTATCTCGTCATTTATTGCCGGGATTATGTGCAAAAGAAGTACTCGGGCCTGGAAAGTATTTTTCGGCTTCGCAATTGCAGAGCTACCGATATTCCTTCTTGGTTTGACCTTTCTTGCTACCTTTACACATTCAAACCTTATAGTTACACTGAAGATGGGGCTTTTGCCCTTTATACCGGGTGAGATAATCAAGATTGGAACCGCGGGCTCTATAATGAAGACATTAAGACACTTGAGGAAAGCCGTGAATTTGAAATAGGGATTTTTATGGGATATAAAGTATTAGCGCTAAAATATCGTCCGCAGAGGTTTGAGGAGCTTGTTGGTCAGGAGCACATAGCCCGGACACTTCAGAATGCGATTGGGATGGGTAGAATCGCGCATGCATATCTTTTTACGGGTCCCCGTGGCGTGGGAAAAACCACAACTGCCAGGCTTATAGCGAAAGCGCTCAATTGTAGAAATGGTCCAACCCCGACCCCTTGTAATGAGTGCAACTTTTGCAGGGATATAACATCGGGTAATTCGCCAGATGTCCTTGAGATTGACGGTGCGTCAAACCGGGGGATTGACGAAGTTCGGTCGCTTCAGGAAAAAATCCAGTATCTGCCGCAGTCCAATTATCGCGTGATTATCATTGATGAGGTTCATATGCTTACGAAAGAGGCATTCAACGCCTTGCTGAAGGTTCTTGAGGAGCCACCGAAACATATCGTGTTTGTTCTCGCGACCACCGAACCGCACAAGGTTTTGCCGACTATCCTTTCACGGTGCCAGCGATTTGATTTCAGGAGGATCCCGGTACAGCTTATAAAAGAGCATCTTTTGTCCGTTGCAAGGCGTGAGAATATTGAGCTTGACGAATCCGCAGCGCTCGAGCTTGCCATTCGGGCTGATGGTGGGCTAAGGGATGCGCTTTCGCTCCTTGACCAGGTCTTTGCTTTCGCAGTTGGCGGCAGGATTGAACCCGCAATTGTTTACAACGCATTAGGGCTTGTGCCATTAAGCGAGTTCATTCAAATTGCATCCTCAATCCTGAATAAGAACCCGCTTCAAGCAATCCAGCACCTTAATGCCCTTGTTGATAGCGGGCGCGATCTTACCTCAATTGCCGAAAGCCTCGTAACAAATTTCCACAATATGTTGCTCGTGAAACTCGGCGCGACTTCAGAATTACCGCATGAGATTGTTGAAAATCTGAGCTCTTTCGCACAACTCGCCACTAAAGAGGATTTGCTTCGCATCCTTTTTATTCTCTCACGGCTTCAAAGCGAACTGAAATATTCGCTAAAGCCGAAATACCAGTTTGAACAAACATTGATCCGTCTTGCTCTGCTTGATAGCGTGATTTCAATTCGTGAACTTCTTGCGGGCGAAGACAAAAGCATAGCCTGCGAGGAAAAACCTGTAACATCAGAAACTCCGGGATTGAGCACAGAAAAGAAACGGGAAGAGGTAGTGCAATCACCGAAGGAGAGATTTTGCGCTCTTTTTGAGCAATCGCGGGGACAGGGCATTGGCGCTATACTGGAGCACGCCTCGCTTATTATTGATGAGGGAAGGATTATTCTTGAGTTTCCGGAGGAGCAGGAAACAATGGCGACAATCCTTCGACGCCAGGAGAACATAAAGGCACTTGAAAGGTCAGCCTCGCTTGTATGGGGCGAAAACACAAAGGTTGAAATTATTTTGAAAAAGGGTGTGCCCGGGGCAAAGCAGGTGAGCGCGGAAAAAATGGAGACAAAAGCTAATGAGCCCGAGCCGAGCAAGGCGGAAATGGACAAAGTAAAGCGGATACTGGAATCGTTTGATGCAACCCTTATCGGATAGCGAGGAGAGCGAAACTTTTGAAGTAGCACTCACCCTGTGGGAAACGGCAAACTATAATCTACCAACAAAAAAACCCAAATTCAAGGTTAAGGTTACAATTTCCAAAATTCAAAATCAGAAACCCGTTTAAACTATCAAGGATACAATGATTGGATTCAAAAATTGAACGGGTATTTAAATTTCGCTTGCGTTGGCATAGTTTTGGATTATATTTAATGTGAGAATCTCGGGGCGTGGCGCAGCCTGGTAGCGCACTTGGATGGGGGCCAAGTGGTCGCTGGTTCAAATCCAGTCGCCCCGAGAATTTTTTATGCGCATATTAGCAATATATCCCAATTGTTAAATAAAATCGATTCTACCATAAAAAGAGCTTATTTTTCTATCTATATTAAAAATGCTAATTACCAAATTATTATCAATTTTCCCGCATTGCCCGGAGTTCCTGGTCCGCCACCGTTTCCTGCGGAACCACGGTCTGGGTCGCTTGCATTTCCTGGTGTTGTACCAGAGCCGTTCATTACTGTTGTTCCGAGGCTATTACCACCACCGCCACCACCACCGGGTCCATCACAGTTTGGAGCTCCACCACCAGTTCCACCATTATAACCACCACCTCCGCCGCCACCACCACTACCATCACCACTTCTCTGTGCCCCATTAGTACCATTTGTACTCCCACTTGCTCCTGCAATTCCTCCTGTTGCGGTACAACTTCCGTAGGATACAGAACCGCCATTAACACCACCACCGCCACCATACCCGGCGGTACCCGCACCGGGTTCCGCCCCGCCACCACCACCGCCACCACCAGCAGCTAAAAGAACATTAGAACCTCTCAAAACAAAACTGCCTGCGCCACCACCACCCCCACCTGATGAGCAACCCGTTGGACCGGCGTTGCCTCCATTTCCGCCATTACCAATTCCACCACCGCCAATACCACCTGAACCACCTCCAGTGTTAGTAACACATCCATTGGCACCGTTACCCCCGCCTCCACCAACGATTACTGTAAGTGCCTCACCGGGCGTTGTAGTAATAACTGAAGAGGCATAAGCACCGCCTCCACCCGGCGCGCTTGAAGATTGCCCACCGCCACCCCCACCACCACCCCAGGCCTTTACCGTTATAGAAGTAACACCTGTTGGCACAGTAAATGTCTGCTGACTTCCTGTATAACTAAATGTTTGCCAGCCCGCACACCTCTCTTCGCTACCAGCACCATCACCCATAGCATTTACCGCTTTTATCCTGTAATAATATGTCGTCCCACTACTAACATTATTATCAGTGTATGTCAGGACATTACCAACAGTCACGAGAAGATTTGATGGGTTGGGTGATGTCCCACGGTATATCTTGTAATTCGTTATAGCACATCCACCGTCTGACACTGGAGCCTGCCAATTAAGAATAATGGAACCCCCTTCTGGCGTAGCTGTCAGGTTCTGTGGAGCACCGGGAGGGTCGCAAACGGTTAAGGTATATGTCTGTGTCTGTGTGGCTCCACCTATCGCGGTTCCCGTAATATCTATCGGGTATGTTCCTATCGTTGCTCCAGAACTTGTTATACTCATCGTCGAATTGCAGGTAGGGTTACAACTTGAGGGGTTTATATTAATAGAAATACCATCCGGCAGTGTGCCATGCGAGAACGAAACAGATTGTGATACAGGTGACCCCAATGTCGCACCTATTGTTGAGGTTATCGGTCCGCCAGTTGGTAAAATATAACCCGATGATGGGCTCAATGTCAGCGTAAAAGCGAAATACCGCACAATTAATGTAAATGTTATTGTCCTTACCACTCCGCTTGTGGTCATTGCAGTTATTTGACAGTCATAGCTTCCAGGCGGAGTTGTAGCAGATGTATTTATTGTCAGGGTTGCACTACAGGATAGAATACAGGATGTCGGACTAAATGTTGCCAGACACCCTGATGGTAAGCCAGAGACAGAAAACGAGACATTTTCGGGAAATCCCGTTAGCAGATTTGCGGTAACAACAGTAGAGGTTTGACTTCCCTGGTCAATAGTGCGCGAAGAAGGGTCAACAATGAGTGTGTAATCAAATGGGATATTTACGGTGAGTGTGAAATTCGCCGTATGAACCACATCATCAGAGGAGCCAATAATCGTTATATTATAAGTTCCTGGTGGAGTAGAGTCTGTCGTATTTAGTGTAATTGTTGCAGGGCAGGTAGGGCTACAACTCGCTGGCGAAAAAGAAGCAGTAACACCTTCTGGTAAGTTCCCTGTGGTAAGTGTAACTGAAGAAGTCCGTCCCGGCGTGAGCGAAACAACGGTTATCTTATTCGTGATACTGCGACCTCGGTAGACAGAGAGTGAGGATTGAAGAACATCTAATTTGAAATCTGATGTGGAAATACCCGTTTCTCGTTCTATCCTTATTATAATAGAATCCCCTCTATCTGATAATGTCACACCAGGTCCTGTCCTGAATAACACATTCCCGCTTCGCCTTGTAGAAAGCGAATCAGTATAAATTGACTGAAGAGCATTAGTTGTGTAATCCGAACGAAGCGAATGTATTGAATACGGAGCAGATGTTAATTTCTCCCTTGGTGTTAATATCTCCGACCCGACCTGAATTTCAAGCCAATAGGGGGATGAAAAATCAACAGAATCAGGGAAATCTGTAAGTTCAACTGAAAAAAGCCCTCGGGAGATTACTACACCAGCAATTGTTTTTTCCCATAGATAATTTTCTTCAGGCGCAGTTTCACTTGCGTATAATCTAAATGTTATATCTCGAATGCCCTCAACACCAACACCGCTCGAATCTATAAGTTTCCCCTGATAGTTCAACACCTTGGGCACCGCTCCAGCAAAAACAAGAATCGCTATGCTGATAATAACCTTTAAAAACAAATCCTTTTTAAACATATTTACCTCCAGTTTTATGGCTTTCTGACCTTTACACTAAAACAATAATATAAAATAAAAAGTCTAAAGTCAAGAGATTTTTATGATTTTATAACTATTGAATACACACCAGCCCTTATTCCCTCGATACTTTTGACTTCTTGCGGGTAGATGGGGAAAATTTCTGCTTTTTAATTATTAGTGTGGAAGGGGTATAAAAAGGTGTAAAAATACGCCCAATAGCTATCCAATTTGATCAGAAACCCAACATTAAGGCTTGGTTATAATTTCAAGTAAAAGAGCAAAAATAATAAGTTCATATATTCTTCATCTTCTGTGATTCAAATTGGCTGTGAAGGGGCAAATAACTAACAACCGATAGCTTTATATTCTTTTACCGACACATTATCCATTGCCCTCTAACAACTTGAGTACCCCCAATATCACGACACTTGCAATAATGGTTATAAGCCTTTTCAGAATAAAGCTAACAAAGATTACAGATATTAACGATAAAAAAGCATTATAACCGCTTCAGTTAATTGCCGTGAGGCGCTCCAGCCCGTATGAGTTCCATATCCATCCCAATCCCATGCGCTATAGTCACCACATTGCCTTGGAGAAGATTCAGGAAAATATCCTCCACCACCAACGCAAGCATGCTCCGTATTACACCCAGTATATCTTACTCCCGAGCAAAGAGCATTACAGGCATTTTCGTTGTTGAATACACGGAATTGAATATATCCTGGGTCGGTTTCGGGCACACAATTAGGTGGTATATTGTTATCCATCCAAGTATTATCACCTTTATCCCATATTATTGGTATAGCTGGTCCTTTACCAGTGGCGCAATTACCAAGATTGTATCCAATTGGATAGTAATCATGATATAACCTATATAGGTTCCCCCCATAGCTATCTAAGAAATTACTGGTGGTATAATAGCGGATTAAAGCGTTATTATACCAATTCTCTACAGATGTACCATTGGGAACATGATAAACCATAACATTTCTGGCGGTTATTAGCCAATACCCCGGATTTTTGTAATCTGCTGATGTTGCATTAGTTACGGTTCCGAAAGTGTTATAATTTTGCCAGTTGCCTGTTCCATAGGGGTCGCTGGAACTACCCCCGGATGTGCCTGACCACAAATCTCCCGCAGTGCATCGCCCCGTTGATGAAAGATTGTCTTCGTGCACACTTAACACCAATGTCCACCCACCACCATCAATTGTCATATCACAATATACTTGGAATGGTGCATACCCCCCTGAACCATCCGGGTCTATTGTGTAAAGACCATTCCCTGTGCTACAGCCCGCATCAAGTATCGCCTTACAACTCGCAAGCGGCGATGATGGCACTGAAGCATTTACCTCATCTGACCTATCCCCCTCACCAACAGCATTCACAGCAGAAACCTGATAATAATATGTAGTCCCAACTGTCACATTCGTATCCCTGAATGTCGTTGTCGGCGCTGGAACATATGTATAATATACCTCGTTCC